>Ga0315285_10003271_pt1 | contig 16906 bp, 13 predicted proteins | sample YL17G09_36_MG_FD_203698 | JGI IMG/M metagenome (GOLD analysis project Ga0315285, IMG submission 203698) | Sediment microbial communities from Yellowstone Lake, YNP, Wyoming, USA - YL17G09_36 | ecosystem: Environmental > Aquatic > Freshwater > Lake > Sediment | place: USA: Wyoming | collected... | reverse complement strand
TCAGCACTCCCTGTAAGGCATCTATCTATTTTAGGTTTTGGCCTTGACCAGCTCTTGAAGCGTCGCTCGCTCTCTGTTCGCCCAGGGCCTGTTAGCTGGGCTGTGGTACGTTCGGTGGGTTTGCAAAATCTTTCTGATGAAGCCATAATAGGTGTCGAAAAGGGAAAAGCACTCACACTTGGATTCGGCATACTGATTCACAGTGAAAAAGACGAAAAAACTGTTGACCTACACACAGCATACAGAGATTATCTTGAGCTGAAAAAGGAATAATACAGGTTTATGAAGTTCGATGGAAAATCCCTGCCTGTGGTAATTTTTGCTGGCCTGCGCATTCTGATTTTGCGGTCGATGGTATGAAAAGCTGCCGTAAAAATGCACACAACTTGTTCAGATTATTAACTCAAATAGGAGCGAGTCATTCATTATGAATCCGGATTTACATATAAACGCAATGGGAGCGGAGAAATCCATCGGAGGGCCAACGGGTCTGGTTGGGCTTGGCCTTATGGGTATGGCGCTGGCCGAGCGACTGCTGGGTGGCGGTCTCGAAACATGGGGATATGACATTGATACTAATCGGAACAATCTTTTTCGTCAATTTGGTGGGAGACCTGTCTCGAGCGCAGCGGAAATCGCCACTGGCTGCCGCAGGATTCTATTGAGCTTGCCAGATAGCAGCGTCGTAGAGTCTGTGGTCAGCAGTATAAGCCCGTCTTTGACGCCGAAGCAGATCATAATCGATACATCCACAGGCGATCCCGAACAGGCCTTGGCGATGGGTCATCGCTTGGCCGAGCGGGGTGTCTGCTATCTGGATGCGACTATCTCCGGTAGTAGCGAGCAAGTCCGCAAAGCCGAAGTGGTTGTCTTAGCTGGAGGTCCAGTTGAGGGTTTTGAACAATGCAAGGATTTGTTCCGACTGTTTGCTCGCCGCTGGTTTCACCTTGGACCCTGCGGTAGCGGCTCACAAATGAAACTAGTCAGTAATCTCGTCCTGGGTTTGAATCGCGCTGCTCTGGCAGAAGGGCTATGGCTGAGCAAGGTTCTGGGACTGGATGCGCAGACGGTGCTGACGGTGCTGCGTGAAAGTATGGCTTACTCTCGTATTATGGACACAAAAGGCGAGAAGATGATTACGGGCAATTTCGAGCCCCAGGCCCGATTGTCACAACACTACAAGGACGTTCGCCTGATTCTCCAGATTGCCGCCAGAGGTGGCACGGATTTGCCGTTGACCAAAGCACATGCGCACCTGCTTGAGCTGGCTGAGAATGCCGGCTATGGAGCTCAGGACAATAGCGCCATCATCCGTGCCTTCGAGCAGCTTGGCAAAGGGCAGATGGCAGACAAAAAAGTTCAACCTTAGAAATCTCGCTTAAGGAAAAGGTATGAATCAGGTTTCGACAACATCCTCCAAGCTAATCCTGTCGCGGAAGGCGAGGATTATTGTTCTATTAGCCGCCTTTTTAGGTTTGCTTTTCGACGGCATAGAGCTTGGCCTGATGCCCATTGCTTCTATTTCCGTCACCAGGAATCTGCTTGGCAGTCGCTTCACAGATGTCCTGGCGGGTGATTGGTTTGCGCGCTTCACGGCGAGTCTGATGCTGGGCGCTGCAGCCGGGGGCATCGCTTTTGGGGCGTTGGGCGACCGTATTGGGCGCACGCGAGCTATGGGGATGAGCATCCTTTTCTATTCGCTTTTCTCAGGGGCAGGATTGTTCGTTGGCAGTCTGGAGCAGATGCTTGTCCTCCGCTTCCTTGTGGGCCTTGGTATCGGTGGTATGTGGCCCAACGGCGTGGCGCTTGTCTCGGAGTGCTGGCCGAATGTGTCTCGGCCTATGGTGGCCGGTATTATGGGTGCGGGCTTGAACACTGGCATTCTGCTGCTTTCCCAAATCGCTCGCATTTGGCACATCACACCGGACTCGTGGCGATGGCTCTTCGGGTGGAGCGCCGTGCCCGGTTTGCTCGGAGTCGTATCACTGTGCTTCGTGCCGGAGTCACCAAGGTGGTTGTCCACGCGTGCAGGGGTTGCTACGCGAACAGACACACCGCTGCGCGAACTCTTTCGCCCTCCACTGCTGCGGCTTACTCTTCTCGGCATTTTCTTAGGCTCGATTCCTATGATCGGCGCGTGGGCCGCAAGCAAGTGGATGATTCCCTGGGCAGACAAGATTGGCGGCGCCACACATCCGGGCTATAAAGCAATAACACAAGGTTTCTGGGCATTAGGGGCCGTGCTCGGCAGCTTCTTTGGTGCCCATCTCGCCGGCATGCTCGGCCGACGGCTCTCGTATTTCCTGATAAGTCTGGGTTCAACGGCATTGACCTGCAGTCTTTTCCTTTTCACCGCTCCATTGCAACCGGTTTTTCTGTGGATGGTTTTCGCGCAGGGATTCATTGCAACGTTGTTCTTCGGCTGGCTCCCGTTATATCTACCGGAGCTATTTCCAACGAAGGTACGCGCCACCGGCAGCGGTATCGCATACAATGTGGGGCGTTTCGCCACGGCCGGCGGGGTGTTTGTTGCCGGTGCGCTTGTCACCTGGTTTGGCGGTGACTTTGCCAAAGTGGGCGCAATAATGGGCCTCATCTATTCCGTCGGTATGGTGGTCATCTGGTGGGCTCCGGAGACATCGAACAGGGACTTACAGGACTAACTGTGGAGATGCATTGACAGAAAACAATGCAGCCAATGACTGCGCTGGCGACCGTCATAGAAGCTAAGACTGCATTCAAAGTCAATGCTCCTGAAGCTTCTTCTAAATCGCCATCGTTCATATTTGTTCGTTAGCCCATAGCAAAGGATGCAGTTTGTACATTTCCTATTAGTGCTAAAAAAGAAGGTAAAATATTTCAGTTTTTTATTTCTGTGTTTTGGTTTTTCAAATACGGAATAATTGGCGTGCGTTAGCGAACAGAATGAGGTTTTCGTCCACGGCGGGGAGCTTCAGGCTGATTAGCATGTCGCGGATAAGCTTCGGGTCCACCCAGGGGTGGTCGCTGGAGTAGAGCAGGCGGTTCGCACCAAGCAGGTCATAGGCAAAACGCATGGCTAGTGGGAGCGGTGAGACGATGTCGAGCCAGACTTGCTTTAGGTATTCGCTGGGCGCACGAGTGAGGTTTTTCGGGCCTCGCTTTAGCACCTGTGTCTGGTGGTCTAACCGCCCGATGATATAGGGCAGCGTGCCACCAAGGTGTGGGCATACGAGCTTTAGCTTCGGCAATTCGTCGAGGATACCTGAGAGAATGAGGCGCGTGAGGGCGATGGTGTCGTCGAACATGTTGCCGAGAGTGGATATCATTTCATAACCCTTCACCTGCGGTGTTGTGACGGGCAAGGCGGGATGGAGCAGCACCGGCCAGTCAAGTTCCACTGCGCGGTGGAAGAGCCAGCGGAATTGCGGTTCATCGGGGAATTTTCCGGCGAGGTTCGTGTAGAGCAAAATCCCCCTCATTCCGGGCAGGCGGGCGCAGCGGTCCAGTTCGGCTTGCGCGGCTTTTTCGTCCTGGAGGGGCAGGACGCAGAGACTGAGAAAACGCGTAGGATGTTTTTTTACAATGCCGGCGATGAAATCATTAAGGAGTTGTGCCATGGCAGGGCCGTCTGTGTTGAACCACTCGGGGCCGGGATCGTTGATGCTCAGAGCGGTCATCGCGATGCTGGCGTCGTCCATATCTGCGATTTTGGAGTCCACATCAGTGTGACGCGGCATGAACTTGCGCACCCAATCGCCCATTATGACGACTCGCTGGCCATCCCTCACCCGTACGATGGGATCGCGATCTCGCTTCTCCATAATGGCTACGATTTCAGGGCAAAAAAGGTGACTTTGGCAGTCGATTATGAAGTGTGAACCATGATTCTCGATGGGTGAAGGCAAATCAGCTTCCGTTGCAGCCAGCGGAAGCGCGGCCAGCGCAGAACCGGCATTGATGAGGAATTTGCGGCGGTCAGTTTTCATGGCATGTCTCCTCCTCGAAGAACCGTCTCAGCCACGAATAGATCGTCGCTGAGTGAAACAGAGGTCATTCGCTCCTCGCGCACGATGGCGGCGAGTTTGGCACAGTTAGCTTCGTAATGCGGGTAGGTGGGCAGAAGGACTTTTAGCCCACCTCTTTTGTACGCGTCGGCGGGCTTGACGGGGTCGTATATGTCTTTTCCAAAAGTGGACCAATTTAATAAAAGACACATTTCTAATCTAGCTCCGTTTTGTTAATAATATTATTGTGAAACTGCCTTTTTTCAAGTGTGTAACGGGGTGCTTTAAACCCACCCAGGTATGGGCGATTTCAAAATCACCCAGTTAATTCATCTCATTCTTACAATTTTTCGGTATATACTGCAAGCTAAATCCGCCGCCGGTGGGGTGTTTGTTGCCGGTACACTTGTCACTTGGTTTGGCGGCGACTTTGCCAAAGTGGGCGCAATGATGGGCCTCATCTATTCCATCGGTATGGTGGTCATCTGGTGGGCTTTAGAGACATCGACCATGGAATTGCAGGATTAACTGTGGAGCAGCATTGACCTGAATATAATGCCATTAAGACAAAATCTTTTGGATCAGTCCTGCCAGTATATTCGAACCAGTGCGCGCGCACGAATCTCGTTTTTAAACTGGTTTTTAGCACACTTCAGGTTCTTGGCCAGTTTTCATAAGTATCTGTCAAAACTGATTTAACGTCGAACTTCATAAAATGGTTATCGGACAACTATTGACAAATGTATAACTGTATAATATTCATCAAAATTAGGGAGTATAATTCTTGCGATAGAAAAATTTTAAGGAGGCAGAAAGTGAAAAGTCATTCAATGATCATCAGCCTGATGATCATTCTACTGGCCTATAGTTTTGCTGAGGCCAGATACAGCGGTGGAACTGGTGAGCCAAACGACCCATACAGAATCGCTACCGCCGAGGACCTAATTGATCTCAGCGTTAGCTCAGAAGACTGGGATAAGCACTTTACACTTGTAAATGACGTCAAGCTAACGAGCAATGACAGTAATCAGTTTAAGATTATTGGAAGATGAGAGAGAAGGTTAACTTTCGCAGTTTTCAAAAGGTGTTAATCTGGGCAAATTTGGGTTTATACGGTTTTTCACGACAATATAATTATTTTTGTAATGTTCGCGCCGTTTATCGAACATGCATTAAATTCAAAATTACGCGTAAACCCTTGTTTTTTAATGATTTTCTCATAAAAAAGTGCGAAACTTAACAGAAGGTTGGGTACGTCAAAAAATGATAATCAGTCGTCAAAATTCGCTTTTGGTGAGTATTTTTGACTGAAAAAACTTTCAGATAAAAGAAATTTTTTGCTTTATCAGGGCAAATTTGATATTCGATTGAAATATGAGGTTCAGCGGCGTAGCTGAGCGAAAAAATGTAAGGTTATATAGGCAATCCCAGATGACGGCAGACGGCTCGACGATGTAGCCGGGCGACGTCAAATGGGAAATGTCGGTTTAACGTGGAAAGCACCAAGGTTGCACTTGCTCTATTGGAAAAGACAATAGAAAGGCCCGAACTCATGAAGAACAACTCGAACTTGAGCCGCCGACGATTTCTCCGCACCACAGGCCAGGCCGCAACGGCGCTGGCGGCCGTCTCGACGTTCGCTCCGGCAGTTCTCTCCGCTTCATCCCCAGGCAAGACGATTGGTGTGGGTTGCATCGGGTTGGGAACCCGCGGCGGCGACCTTATCAACGCGGTCGTGAATGCCCCCAACGTCAAAGTCACGGCAGTCTGCGATGTCTATGGACCGCATCGGCAAAAAGGCATTGAGCGGAGCCTCAACCCGGCGGTGAAAGCCTACGTCGACTACCGTGAACTGCTGGCCGACCGGAATGTGGATGCAGTGGTAATCGCAACGCCCGACCACTGGCATTGCCAGATTGTGCTCGATGCCGTGAAGGCGGGCAAAGACATCTATTGCGAGAAGGGGTTCTCGCGGACCTTGGCCGAAGCCAAGCTGATGCGCGACGCGTTGAAACAGAGCCGGGTGGTGTTCCAGCTCGGCCACCATGCGCGCCAGGCCGCCTGTGCGTTGCAGGCGAAGGAACTGCTCGTCAAGGACATCTTGGGCCCCATTACTCTCGTGCGCACGGGCCGCTTCAAAGCATCCGAACCTGGGCATCCAAATTGGCGCTGGTACGGCTATTACGATCAGTGGGACCGGCCGGACCCGGCAAAGGTCGCGAAGGAAGTGAATTGGGACCTGTGGCTCGGGCCAGCGCCCAAGATTCCCTGGAACGAACGACACTTCTGGCACTGGCGCTGTTATTACGCTTACGGCACCGGCTATGCGGGCGATTTGCTGTCGCACGAGATGGACTTCGTCCAATACCTCCTGGGCCACGGCATCCCCGATAACTGCGTTTGCGCTGGCCAGATTGCCCTGCTCCGCGACGACCGCGAAGTGCCGGACACTTGGGTGGCCACCTACCAGTTCGAGAAGTTGGGCCGCACGGTCACCTTCGAGGGCAGTATGAACACTACCGATAATCAGCCCGTGACGATTTGCGGACGCGACGCCACGCTGCGGTTCGACGACATCGCCCATAATGTTAACACGTTTGAGATCATCCCCGCTGGTCACAACAGTAAAGCCGATTTGCCCAAAGGCTACGCGCGCGGCAGGACACCGGCTCAGCCCAACCACATGGAGGACTGGGTGAACTGCATCCAAAGCCGCGGCACGCCGAAATGCTCAACCGATGATGCTTTCATCGAAACCGCAACGTTCCTGATGTCGCTCAAGGCTCAGCAGGAAAAGCGCCTGGTGAGGTGGGATGCGGCGCGGGAAGAGATTGTTTAGGCCAAAGAACAAAATGAAACAAACAGTTATGAGAACCACCCTTCTGTCCATCCTGGGCGCAGCTCTTCAGTTTTCAGCTTACGCCGCTCAGGATAACGCGCTGAAAGCCCCGCCCAAGTCCACCGCCGGCCAAGTCACCTCGCACTCGCAAGGTCTGCACGGCTACATCGGTTTTGGTCACGAGGAACTTCCGTCTCAAGGAGGCTACACCGCCGGCATGGGCTTCTACGCTGCCGTCTGGCCGCTCGTGGACCAACCGCTGGCGGATTTCCAGATCGGCCTGCCGAGTTCATGGATTCAGCCGGACAACTCCGACAATAAAGACACTCCGCTCGCGCCCGAAGGCACGCTGGCCCGAAATTGGAAGGAGCGCGGTCCCACTTGGAACAGCGTCTTTCAGACTGTGGAAGGCGGCTTGGGCTACTGGGCGGGCAACCATTTCCGCTACGGCCCACCGAAGTTCAGCATGAATGCCACGCCGCAATGCTACGACTACGAGGTCGGCTCGCCGGGTTGGTCCTTCTTCTACAGCAACGAAGCGCTGCCGGATAATCGCCTCGGCATCGCACAACTCAGCAACCGTCTGCTCATCCCTCCCGACGCCCTGCCATTTCAGGGCAATCCCAACGGCGAGTTCCTCGGCTACACCTGGATGGCGCTGCCGTTCACGGATGCGACCACCGGCGACCCGCCGACAGGCGACCAGAGTTGGACCTGCTTCCTCAGTGCCGCCAATTTCAAAGGTCCCATCGCTTACTACATCCCGGAGACGTGGAGCAAGATCGGGAAGCTGTTCAACTATCCCTTCATCTACGGCCGTGGACTTGACGCGCGTCCCGGCATCATCGGTGGTGGCGCGATGGAGATTAACACCGTGCCGCGCTTCGACAGCAAGGACGCGAATGGCACGACCTACTCGAAGTTGCCGAAACTGCAATTTCCCGTGGACGAACAAGGCCGCGCCTTCTTGGTGCAGGGTGTGACCTACTACTCCAAGGCGGCGCTCTATGACGCCTTCAATGCTTGGCGGCATGGCGGTGCCGCCTGCTCCGGGCGCTTCGACGAGAAAGGCGCCTTCAGGCCCAAGCTCAACACGCACACCACGCTCTACGACCAGGCCGGCAAGAAGATTGTCGGCGTGGAACGTGCCTTCGACACGCGCGTCTTCGAAGGCAACGTGTGGGGCTTGCAGTGGTTCACCAATGACATCGCTGCGAAAGGACTATTCCCGCAATACTACATGCACGTCGGCGAACAGCGCGTCGCAGTGCCCGCAGCGGACGTGCCGGTAGAAACCAAACTGCTCACTCAGGAATTCAAGCTCGCCAAGATGGGCGTGCCCTACACTTCGCCCACCGTCGGCGCTTGGGCCAAACCCGGCCCGAAACTCGGTCCGTTCACGGTCAGACTCGTAGATGGTTCGGTGGTGACTTACTCGTGGTATCGCTTCGTTGATCAACCGTCCTTCCAGCAATACAACTGGAGTGAGGACAAGAAGGCGAAGCTCCAGGCCTTCGTGGAGAAACTCCATGCGAACTGGCCGACGGATCGCGATTACATGGCGCCGCCCACGCGAGGGAAGCTCGTCTCGCTCGATCCCGGCTTGCTCGTGATGCCGCCGAAGGGGCTCGAGGTCGGATATGTTCCCATCGTAACGCGCCAAGAAATAGACCCTAATTAGTTCGGATACTCATAGACATAAGAATAATGCGATTCTATGAATGCCAGGCCGGATTATCCGAATTCTCCTCGGCATAACGGAAGATGTGTGCTATTTGTTGCTGCATAGCAGTGCCAGCGAGGATAAACGTTGAAAAGCAAAGGTTCTCAGACTAAACTGTGCGACGTCGTAAGTATGATTGGGAGTCTAACTTGACGGTTCATCTTAGCAGAAATGATCAGCAGATGTTGGATGGGCGTTTCGGGCCCGGCTGCCAAATGGCGATGCGGATTGTCGTGCGTCTTGCCGAGGCATGTGGCGTAACTGAATTGATGGATGTGACACAGGCCCATATCGACGGATGCGGCCTGCTGAGCGAATCGAGCCTGTTCTTTGCCGAGACGCTCGCCGGCAAGGGCGCAAAGGTTTCAATACCAACCACGTTGAGCATGGGACCGCTCGACCTTCAGAACTGGCAGAAGTTCAACATTGATCCGTCCCATGCAGATAAAGCAATACGTCAGGGGCGGGCCTATGAGTCAATGGGTTGTATACCCACCTGGACGTGTGCTCCGTATCAGAGCTATCTGACCCCGCGTTTCGGCCAGCAGATTGCATGGGGCGAATCCAACGCGGTCGTCTATGCCAACTCGGTGCTTGGAGCGAGAACCAACCGATATGCGGACTTCCACGATATTTGCGCAGCAATCACCGGCAGGGTTCCCATGTGCGGCCTGCATCTGCAAGAGAATCGCAAGGGCCAGGTGCTGCTGCAACTAACAGGTATTCAAGCCGATCAAATGCAGGGCGATGATTTCTATGCGGCTCTGGGGTACCTGATTGGCATCCGAACCCTCAACCAGATACCCGTCATTGACGGAATGCCTACAGATGTGACAAGCGATAATCTCAAGGCGTTGGGCGCCGCGGCGGCGTCTTCCGGCTCTGTAATGCTGTTTCACGCGGTGGGCATTACCCCTGAAGCAGCTACTCTCGATCAGGCATGCCAAGGGGACAAGCCACAGCGGGTTGTTGAGGTTACTCTGCAGGATATCCAACTGGCTCGGAAAGAGTTGTCCACAGCTGTCAAAGCAGATCCTATTGATACAGTTATTCTCGGTTGCCCGCACTTTTCTTTCGACGAGTTCCGCCAGCTCGCGCAATGCATTACGACAAGCCAAGCCAAACACATAGGTCCAGCGACACGATTCATCGTGAAGACCAGTCGCACGTCTTATTCACTGATCAGACAAAATGAGATGCTCGATCTATTTGAAGGCTTCGGTATTGAGATTACACTCGACACATGTGTGTTTCACACTCCTATACTTGAACCGGATACAAAGGTGATAATGACCAACTCTGGCAAGTGTGCCTACTATGCCCCGGGCGAACTCGGCGTCAAGGTAGCGTTCGGCTCGATGCAACAGTGCGTGGACTCGGCAGTGAAGGGATGCGTATGTTAGATAACAGCAAACCGATTCATCTTCAAGCCAGAGCCATCATCCCGGGCGCTGCTCAAGGGGCAGCTTTAGTTACAACCTCGCCTTTGAGTTTCTGGGGTGGGGTCCGTACGGAAACGGGGGAAATCATCGATCGCCGACACGAAAAGTCCGGCGAGATTATCACCGGAAAAATATTTGCCTTTCCCAACGGCAGAGGCTCAAGCACTTCCAGCGCCATTCTACTGGAGTGTATCCGCGCAGGTACCGCTCCGGCCGCCATCATAAACTCTCTTGTTGATTCTGCGATGGCGCTGGGATCGATTGTGGCCGATGAACTCTATGGAAAGTGCGTACCAGTCTTGCTCCTTTCAGAGGAGGATTTCGCCGAACTTCACGATGGGGACTCCGTACAAATCCATCCTGATGGTCGAATAGTCGTATCAAAGTGAAAAGGGAATGGCCTAAATGGATCAAAATAGAATCCTGTATCTTGCGACCAAAGATGTCGAGCAAGCCGGTGTCGACATGAAGAGAATCATTGACGCGATCGAGACGGTCTATCGCCAGAAGGGTCGGGGCGATGTTGAGATGCCTTCGAAGATTGGTGTCCATACCCGACCGAATGCACTCATCCATGCCATGCCGGCATACGTCCGCTCAACCGGAACTGTCGGAATGAAATGGATCGGTGCCTACCCGGAGAATTTCAGGTTTAACGTCCTGCAGATTTCAGGACTGATCATTCTGAACAATGAACAGACAGGATTGCCCTACTGCATCATGGACTGCCGCTGGATTAAGGAAGGCAAATACGCCTTGAACTGGACACGGCTTTCCTGCCATGATTTTGATGATAATCAGGTTCGTCTGCAACTATTTGCCTTGGCCTACAACCTCGGCAATTTCTTGAGGCGTCTGGTACTGCCCAAATCGGTGAAGAAATGGTCGCTGCGAACGTTGCGTGAAAAGCTCATCAAGATCGGAGCCAAGGTGGTCAATCATTCGCGGTACGTGATATTTCAAATGGCAGAGGTGACTGTTCCGAGGATACTTTTTCGGGAAATACTTGACCGGATCAGACGGTTGCATTTTTTGACAATACCAGCGAGGCCGGGATGATGTGGCGAATTGCTCAAAAAATCGGGGTCTGGAATGGAGGTCATTGGTGGCTGTATGCCAATACAATAGCAAAAAGTCGTTTTTCTCCGTAAACAAGCGGCTTTCTTTGTGTTCAATGGGACTTATCGTGCTGGATTTTAAGGAAACTCGTTGAAATTACGGCTTGGTTTTGGTATTATAGGGCATGAATTTCATTGGAGTGCATCAGTAAAAATGTCAAAGCGTGCAGAAATGGCGTTTATGAAGTCAAATGGGAAATCCCGGACCATGAAACACATCGCCGCATTCCTCAGCACCGTGCTTTTCGCCGCCGCCAGCGTGGAAGCGAAACCGCTCAAAGTCTTCATCCTCGCCGGCCAGTCGAACATGGAAGGACCGGCGAGCGTCGCGACCTTTGACTACATTGGCGACGACCCGGCGACCGCGCCGATGCTGAAAATGATGCGGGGTGCCGACGGGAAGCCGGCGGTGTGCGATGGCGCGTGGATTTCGTATCTGACCGGAGCCGACGAAAAGAACTTCGAAGTCGCCGGCAAACTGACGGCAGGCTATGGGTCCATGTGGGGGCTGGACCCCACCAAGCCCGGCGACAAAATCGGCCCGGAGTTCACCTTTGGCCTCACGATGGATGCGGCGCTGGATGAACCCATGCTCATCATCAAGGCGGCGTGGGGCGGCAAGAGCCTGCACACGGATTTCCGCCCGCCGGGCGCGGGGCCGTATCAACTGAGTTCGTTCCAGCGGGAGAACTATCCCAAGCAGGAAGGGCATGGCATCCCGAAGGATTTCGAGCAGTGGAAAGCCGATAAGGCAAAGGCGACCGGCCACTACTACCGCCTGATGATCGGGCATGTGAGAAAGGTGCTGGACGATGTCAAGCGGGTCTATCCGAATTACGATGCCGCACAGGGCTTCGAACTCGGGGGCTTTGTCTGGCTTCAGGGATTCAATGACATGGTCGATGGCCACGTCTATCCGAACCATAACAAGCCGGACCGCTTCGACCTCTACTCGGAATTGCTCGCACACTTCATCCGCGACGTGCGCAAGGATCTGGCCGCTCCCAACCTGCCATTCGTGATCGGCGTGATGGGGGTTGGCGGGCTCAAGGACGAGTCAGTGGATATGGTGGCTTTCCGGCGGGCGATGGCAGCGCCCGCGGCCATGCCCGAGTTCAAGGGCAATGTCGTCGCTGTGCAAACCGCGCCGTTCTGGTCGGAGGAGCTTGCAGCCATTGACAAGAAGCACGAGAAGGTCCGCCAGATGCGCTACTTTCTCGATTCAAAGCACAAGGACCATGCCAACGCGGATGGAAAGATGACGGAGGAGCAAAAGCGGGAGTTTGTTAAGAAGTTCGAGGCTGACCTCATCACGCCTGCCGAAGCCGCGCTCTGGAAACGCGGCGCCTCCAACGCCGGCTACCACTACCTCGGCTGCGCGAAAACCTTCGCCCTCATGGGCAAAGCCTTCGCCGAGGCCAACCTCAAGATGCTGGAGTCCCAGCGCCGCTGACGGTTCATCACAAGGTTGCATTCATGAAAACGACCCTGTTGCAAACAGCACAGACCCGTCGGTCTTGGATCGGGGTATCGCGCACGGCGCTGCTGACGTTGTCGGTGGTGCTGCTGTTGAACCCGGCTTGGGGTGCCCAACCAACAAAGCCGCAAAAAGATTTGCCTCTTCCGGGAGAAGTCTTTGATGTCGATGGCCGCACCGCGTTTGTCATTCTTCCAGCCATCGAGAACCGTTACACCAATCGTCCCACCCCGTGGGTGTGGTATGCGCCGACTTTGCCCAATCTGCCGGAAGCCCGTGAACGCTGGATGTTCGAACGCTTCCTGGCTGCCGGGGTTGCCGTTGCCGGCATTGATGTCGGCGAATCGTATGGCAGCCCTCGGGGTCGCGCCGGCTTTTCCGCCCTCTATCGCGAGCTAGTAGAGCGGCGCGGTTTCAGCCGCAAGCCTTGCCTGCTGGCCCGCAGTCGCGGCGGCCTCATGCTCTATGCCTGGGCGGCAGAACATCCGGAGTCGGTGGGCGGTGTTGCCGGCATTTACCCTGTCTGCGATCTTCGCAGTTGGCCCGGCCTCGACAAGGCGTGCGGCGCGTATGGCTTGAACTCCGCGCAGCTGGCTGCAGAACTGATCCAGCATAATCCGATTGACCGCCTTGCTCCGCTCGCGACCGCGGGCGTGCCGATCTTCCACATCCATGGCGATGCCGATTTGTTGGTGCCGCTTCCAGACAACTCGGGCGCGCTGGCCAAGCGGTATCGCGAACTGGGGGGCTCCGTGCGGGTGCGGATTCCGCCCGGCCAAGGCCACAATCTCTGGGACGGCTTCTTTCAATGCCGGGAACTCGTCGAGTTTGTCATCGACCATGCCAGCCCGGCTGCGGGTCGCGAACCCATGGCGGCCCTGTTTCAAGAACCGCCCATCGAGGCCAGACCCGGCGCATTCTGGGATTGGATGAACGGCAATGTGGACCTCGATAGAATGACCTACGAACTCGAGGAAATGAAGGCCAAGGGAATGTCCGGCGTGGAGATTTGGGACATCGGTGTCATCAGTCCCATTCCCGAAGCACCCATTCCCGCAGGCCCGGCCTTCCTCGGCCCCGAATCGCTCAAAGCCATCAACCATGCCATCGAACAGGCCGACCGTCTGGGCTTGCACCTGGGAATCGTCGCTTCCAGCAGTTGGAACGCAGGCGGCGGTTGGGTTCAGCCGCGCGACGCGATGAAAGGGTTTTATCACAGCGAAATCACCGTCACCGGCCCGTCGAAGCTGTCGCAGGTGCTGCCCTTTCCGGCCTGCAACGCGCCCAAAGGTGCCGACGGCTTGCCGCTCTACCACAAGGAAATTGCCGTGCTGGCTTTCCCGCAGTCGCCGGACCACATCATCCGCGACACCGCCGCCGTCATCAACCTCAGCGACAAGATGGACCGCGACGGACGGCTCACCTGGGACGTTCCCGCCGGGCCCTGGGTGATTGCGCGGTTTATCGCCAGCAACACCGGCCAGAAACTGATGGTGCCCAGCCCGAACTCGAACGGGTTGCTCATCGATCACCTCGACGGCCACGCCGCCGAGACCCATCTCCAACACATCATCGATCAAGTCCTGAAAGTGCGTCCGAGCCTGGATGCGCTGCGCTACATGGAAGTCGATAGCGTCGAGGTCGATAATCAGATGGACTGGACCGATTCCTTTGTGGAGGAATTCCGCAAACGGCGCGGCTATGACCCGATTCCCTATCTACCCGCGCTCAAGGGTAAGAACTTCGCCGACCCGCAAATCACCTCGCGCTTTCAGCACGACTATCGCAAGACTGTTAGCGATCTGTGGATCGACGGTCACTACCGCAGGGGCACCGAGTTTCTGAACAGGTATGGGATGCAACTGGTGGCTGAGGCGGGCCATGGGGGAGAGCCGCGCACCGAACCGCTGCGCGCCTGCGGCGTGGTGGATGTGCCGCGCGGCGAGTTTTGGAACGGCGCGCAGTTCTGGGTGGTGAAAGAGGTGGCATCCGCGGCGCACATCTACGGCCGGCAGATTGTCGATGCCGAGTCGTTCACCGGCTGGCGGCACTGGCAGGACGGGCCGCTCGAATACAAGCGCCTGGCGGACACCGCGTTTTGCGACGGGTTGAATCGTATCACATTTCACACCTTTGCACATACCCCGCCTCAGGGAGGGGTGCCCGGAAACATGTATCACGCCGGCGAACACTTCAATGTCAACGCCACCTGGTGGCCCAAGTCCGCGCCTATGTTGTCCTATTTCTCCCGCTGCTGCTATCTGCTCCAACAGGGCCTGCCCGTGGCGGATGTCTGCTTCTACTACGGCGACGATGCGCCCAACCTGGTCGCCACCCGCCGCATTGGCCCGGATTCCAAACGGTTGGACGGCGCCACCTGCGCCCATTGCGGGAGGCCCAATCCGGCTCCCGCCGACGCGCTCGGCTCCGGATACGACTATGATGTCATCAACTCCGATGTGATCGAAAACCGCATGGAATTCAAGGACGGCCGCCTAACCCTGCCCCATGGTGTGAGCTACGCCGTCGTTGTTTTGCCCGATCACACCGACATTCCGCTGCCCGTGCTCAAGAAGCTGGAGAAACTCGTTTCGGAAGGAGCGACACTGCTCGGCCCCAAGCCCGCGCGTGACACATCACTGACGGATTACCCCCGCTGCGACGAACAGGTCAAAACCATCGCGGAGCGAATGTGGGGGCCCGGCAAGGGCGGGGAAACTCTCGAGCGTTCCTACGGCAAAGGCCGGGTGATCGCCGACCGCAAGCGAGTCCGCGAGATCCTTCTGCAACGCGGCATTAGCCCCGATTTCGCCTACAGCAGTCCGGGAAAACCGGCCGACCTCGATTACATCCACCGTCGCACCCGGGACGCCGACATCTATTTCATCAGCAACACCCAGATGGAAGAGGCCGAAGCCGATTGCGTGTTCCGCGTTGTACCGCGCCGGGCGCAACTCTGGTTTCCCGACACCGGGGAGATTCAGTCTTGCCCGGACGCCGAGAGTGGGGCTGGCGGCGCGAAGCTGAGACTGCACCTGCCGCCGGCGGGCTCGGTGTTCGTTATCTTCGGCGGAACGGCCGAGCCCACTCTCCCGATGGCGACAAAACGGGCGCAGACGAATGGGCCCGCGCCCCTTGAGATTGCGGGTCCATGGGAAGTGCAGTTTCCTCCGAACCTTGGCGCGCCTCCCTCACGCGTTTTCGAGAAACTGGTTTCCTGGACCACCATTCCGGACGATGGCGTCAAATACTTCTCCGGCACGGCCACCTACCTGAAGGAGTTCGACGTGCCCGCGTTCATACTGGCCCGGGGTAATCATGTAGAATTGGATCTTGGCCAACTGCGCAATGTCGCCGAGGTGGAATTGAATGGAAAACCGCTCGGCATTCGGTGGAAGCCGCCCTTCAGCTATGATGTCACCGGCGTTGTCCGGCCCGGCAAAAACACGCTGGCGATCAAGATCACGAACCTCTGGGCGAATCGCTTGGCCGGAGATGCCAAGCTGCCGCGGGACAAACGCATCACTCGCATCACGCAGAAGGTCGGCCTGAGTGGACCCTTGGAGGCTGGTTTGTTCGGGCCTGTCCAGTTGATCATGCCAGCGAATCATTGAACAAATGCGGTCAATGGGGTCAACTCTTGAACCTTGAAAGTCGTCAACAACAGCACAACCAGGAAACACACGCATGAACAGACCGGCATCCTTGACCCTTACCGCCCTATTGTTCGTGCCGCTCGTCTGCTTGCCATCAGCGCAGGCCCAGCAAACCCGGGAAAGACTCAAAGAGAACCGGGAACTGAGCGCCATGAAGGCCCAAAGTTCCTTTCTCCCGCCCGCGCCAGCTCCGACCGCAGATTCTACCTTTTCGAAGATTCCTGAAACCAAGCACACAACACCCAACTCGAACGATTCATGAAAACCATCATCTCTTCAGTCACAACTGTTTTGCTAGCCTTGCCAGCCCTGGTTTGCTCCGCCGCCATTAAGCAAGTCGAAATGGGCGGCTACCTATTTGGCCCGGCGGAGAAGGTGCCGGAAGAATTCAACGGCGGCTTCTCGCTCTATGCGGCGGCGTGGCCGTTGGTGGAGACATATCCGGGGCACAGATTTCAAACCGGGCTGTGCGGCACCTGGATGCATCCGCTGTATGAACCGGACAAAAAGCCCGCCGGCAAATGCTACACGGACGTCAAAGGCGGCCTCGGTTGGTGGCGCGACACGCATTTCCCGACTACCACGCCGAAGTTCATCATGGGCGGCGTGGGGCCAAACTTTAGGTGGATCGCCAACGGCCCCGGCTACGGCGCGGGCACTTGGGA
>Ga0315285_10003269_pt1 | contig 16908 bp, 15 predicted proteins | sample YL17G09_36_MG_FD_203698 | JGI IMG/M metagenome (GOLD analysis project Ga0315285, IMG submission 203698) | Sediment microbial communities from Yellowstone Lake, YNP, Wyoming, USA - YL17G09_36 | ecosystem: Environmental > Aquatic > Freshwater > Lake > Sediment | place: USA: Wyoming | collected... | reverse complement strand
CACTTATCCACCGCCATCCACAAAAGAAAAAGAACCAAAAAGAAAACTTCTACTGCGCCGGCTCATTTTCATCCCCAAACTCCGCATACCAACATACAAGGCGCGGTCGTCTCGCCCGCGCCGTCCAGACCACACGCCCAAGACCAAAGCCGGTGGCCGAGAACTCAACTTCAATCGTCTTGACGGCAGTAGGCGCCGGCTGTGAGCCGCATTTTCCAACCCGCGCGGTCCAACCGCAAAACTCCGACCAAACTGCAATTCTCCCGTCCCTTTTGTCCCTTGGCGCGTGTAGTTCTTGCGCCGCCCCTCCAGCGCGACCGCGGATTTCCCACAAATAAACCGCCGCCGCGGATTCCGATCCGCGGCGGCAGGTTTTCTCTTCAGGCTGCCGGGCTTGACTTAGAACACCGCACTGAGCAGCAGCCCAACCAGGTCGGCCGGGAATTCGCTGGGCCACGGCAGCCACTCCACGTGCCCGTCCATGTACAGGCAGTTGCCGCCGCCGGGGACATGGTTGAACGTTTTGGCATCGTACCTGATTTCGTCCCACATGACGGGTATCTCGCTCGATGCGGCCGCGCTCGCCGCGGGGTTGTTGATATCGGTGATGAAAAACCGCTCGATCCCGATCCGCAACCGTTCTGCCGGACCGATCGGCCCGTCCTTTTCCTCCGGAGTCAGGCCATTCTCATAATAATCAAGGAACGCATAAACAAGATCGTCAATCACGTATTCCAGCGCGAACGACACGATGTCGGCCTGGGTGCTTACATCAACATCCGCTGCCCGCGGAACCGTCATACCCGGCTTAAGCATCACAGGCTCGTAAAAGGCCCAGGCCGAGTAATAGTAACTGCCCCGCGCCAGTTCGCATGCCAGGACGGGTTTGTTCAGGTCGCGATCCTGGTGCCATCTTACCGGCATATCTGTCGCATCCGAATCTGACGGGCAAACACACACATTCACGTCGCTCAAGTACTCCGGATAGATCGACGGCCCATTGAACGTGAAGTCCTTCGCGTTCTTCGGTGGATCCGGTGGTTTGGGGCATTCAAAGATGCGGGTCGGCGGGAACTTGTTCCCCTTGGATTCGTTGGCGTACATGTTAAACACCAGCCCCATCTGTTTTAAGTTGTTCTGGCAACTGGACCTGCGGGCCGCCTCACGGGCTCGCGCCAGCGCCGGCAGCAAAATCGCTGCAAGGATTCCGATAATGGCAATTACAACCAGCAGTTCGATAAGTGTAAATCCCTTGTTTCTCATAACCCTACCCTCTCTTAATTCCCAGGGGGACCCTCCGTCCCCTTTAGCCCAATTGTATGGCATCGTCGCGAATTGCGCAATAGGCCAATTCCTAATATTCTTTGCATCACCCCGTGCCTTCCCGGGCGCGCCTGTGGAAGCGGCGTGAAGCGGCGTCCCCGCCGCTTCATTGCCGACTGCTTAACTACGCGGAGGATCTCACCCTTCATCCTTCAAAACCCCAAATCCCAAACCCCCGCTTGTATTTCCGCCTCGGCACGGCTAGAATCAGCCCACTTAAGTACTTTTCAACAACTGGTTTGGACAACGATCCGGCGGCCCCATATGACGAACCCGTTTCGTGACCTAGGCAGCATCGTCCACTTCGACCACGATTACCTGGGCGACGTGATCAACCGTCTTCAGCGGGTTGAACCGGACGCAAAACCCCTCTGGGGGACCCTTACGCCCAGCAGAATGATCGCCCATCTCATCGACGCCGTCCGCTACTCGATGGGTAAGGCCGGCAACATCCCGGACAAATCAAACTGGTTCACCCACCGCATCCTGGCCCCGCTCATCCTCCGCGGCATCGTCAAAATCCCCAAAAACGTCAAAGGCGCTACCCCCGACGGCCCCGTCACACCCCCCAACCAGGCCGATCTCGAAACCCTCCACGCCGTACTCGAAGATTACCTCGCCCTGGTTCAAGCAGGCGAACTCGAACCAAAACCCCACCCCCTGTTTGGCCACGTCGGCGTCGACGGCTGGGACCGCCTCCACGTCCTCCATTTCGAACACCACCTCCGCCAGTTCAACGTGTAATACCGTCGGGACGCCCCCCTGATTCTTGATTCCGCGTTTCGCGTTTCGCGTTCCGCGTTTGGTGAAAAAGCTTCACCACCGAAAACTTCTACGGGTTGAGCGAAAAACAGGGACTGACTACGCCTCCGGCAGTTTGGAGGCGCAGACTACGCCTCCGGCAGTTTGGAGGCGCATTTTCGGCAGTTTGAAAATCGTGTCTGTCCCTGCTTTTCGCGAAAATCGTGTCATGCCCTACGCCGCCGCCATCTACCCCGAATACCTCGCCGACCACAACCTGTTTGTCTGCCCCTCGAGCGCAAGGCTCACCGAAGAAGATGTGTACGATGACACCGGCCTCAGCATCCTGGCTAAACCCAACACGTCTGACGTCTGGCGCGCCACCTACTGCTACTCCTACATGGGCTATTCGACAAGCTTGAAGATACTGACGATCCACAGGACGCTGGCGGCTTCTTCAGCGCCGTCGGAATTACACTGCCCATCGAAGGCACCATCCCCGGTCAAATGATGTGGTGGCTTACTGCCCTCTACGCTCCCCCACTAAACATGACCTGGAGTGACGACGCCTCGCTGGTTGCGGTTCAGCGTGTGCTGGACGCCGACGTAACCGTGGCTCTCAACGGCGTCGGCAACGGGGGCGGCGACACTATCTACCGCCTGCGCGAAGGAATCGAGCGGTTCCTCATCACCGACATCAACAACCCCGCAGCGTCCGCCAGCGCGCAAAGCGAAATCTTCGTCATGCCCGACGCCGTCTGCATCAAGCCAAGCGACTTCAACCATGTCCCCGGCGGCTCGAATGTCCTCTACATGGACGGCCACGTCGAGTTCATCAAATACCCGGGACCCGCCCCCGTCAACATCGGCGTCGCCATCCTCACCTACGCCAACAGCATGTGATCACCGATTAAACACATCAAAGGGGACGCCCCTTACGGGGGCGTCCCGTCTTCAAGAAAAGGCTTCCGCCACTCAATCCACAGCAAAATTAGTGGAACACTCAGATTTATCGTCAGAGTTGTCAAGTAAATCCCCCTTGTTTCACAAGTCTTGCTGTACTACTATCCGTCAATTTCCTGCGAGTTTTCGCAGAAACTGACAGACAGCCGGCCCCGGATCGAAGCCTGTCACCCTGAGCCCGCCCAGTCAGAGACCTCGTCCCTTTCTAGATAGACAACACCTGGGCGGGCGTGAGGATCCCCTCGGTTGCAACCAGTGGCGTCCCGATCAGTCCTGACCAAGTTCATGCCCGCAACAATAGCGGGGGGATTCCGCCGACCGCGGGGACGCGGTCGGACGTCGCGCTGGACTCGGGCTCTTGCATTACTGGACTCGGGCTCTTGCATTAAGAGTAGAAGCCATGTGCCAGCGCTCCTCGAAATGACACTTTCGGGTGCCTTTCGGTTGCGGCTCCGCTGCACCAAGTGGTTTCGTCCACGGCAGGTTCCGTGTTATTGTGCTTGCGGGAGTAAGAAGGAGAGTTCTCATGAGACGGATCGTTGCTTCAGCGGCGGCAATCCTTATCCTGGCGGCGGCTCCGTCATGGTGCGACGACTGGCCGACGTACTTGCATGATTCTGCCCGCAGCGGAGTTACGACCGAACAGTTGCCCGCGGATCTGCACCTGGTTTGGGTGTACGAACCGGGCTTCAAACCGGCCCCGGCGTGGCCGGCGCCCGCCAAACAGGACTTCTGGCACGAGATCAGGGAGTTGCGACCAATCGTCACGTACGACCGGGCGTTCCACGCCGTGGTCGCCGGCGACAGCCTCCTGTTTGGCTCATCCTCGGACGACCGCGCCTATTGCCTCGATGCGGCTACCGGCGCGGTGCGGTGGGCCTTCTCGTGCGAAGGGCCGGTCCGGCTTGCGCCAACGGTCTCGAGCGGCAAGGCTTACTTCGGGTCGGACGACGGTTGCGTCTACTGCATTCGGGTGTCGGATGGCGCGCTGGTGTGGAAATACCGGCCGGCCGAACAGGATAAGCGGCTGCCGGGCAACGGCCGGGTGATATCGCTCGCGCCCGTTCGCACCGGCATAACCGTACACGGCGGCGTGGCCTACTTCTGCGCGGGGCTCTTTCCGCCGGACGACGTTTACCGTTGCGCGCTGGATGCTGAAACGGGATCGGTCTTGTGGCAGATGCGGGACCCCCAAGCCTCGCCGCAGGGTTATATGCTGGCCAGCCCGACGCGCCTGTTCGTGCCCACCGGCCGGACCTCGCCGTTCATGTACGACCGCGCCACGGGCAACCTGCTTGGCGAGATGGACGGCCCGGGCGGCGCGTACGCCCTGCTGGTTGACGACACGGTGGTGAGCGGTCCGGGCCGGCGCGGCGGCATTGAGCTGGGGATTGCCGCGGAGCCCGCGAAGGAAGGCGTGGCGTCGTTCCCGTGCGTGCGGATGGTGGTTTCCGGCGGCATCGCTTACTTGCAGGGCAAGGACTCGTTGCGCGCGCTAAACCGGCACGAGTACGTCCGGCTGGCGGTCGAGCAGCGAGGGGTCCAGAAACGGCTCGAAGAGGCCAAAAAGGCGCGCGACCAGGCGCTCGGGCGAAAAGACAGCGCGGCCATGAAACAACTGGGGGACGAATGCAGGGGGCTCGAGCAGCAAATCGCCGCGCTCGGCCAACAAATGGAAGCCTGCTTCACATGGACGCGCGAGAAGGGCGATCCTTACGCGCTGATCCTGGCGGGCGACACGCTGTACTCAGGCGGCGGCGGCAAGGTGACGGCGGTGCGGGCGGCTGACGGGCAACAGACGTGGTCCGCGGAAGTGGAGGGCAACATCTACGGGCTCAGTGTCGCCAACGGCCGGCTGTACGCCAGTTCGGATACGGGCGCCATCTACTGCTTCGGAATTGACGCGCCGTTGCCACGCGCCGAGAAACCCGCGCAAACACCCATCACTCCAGGCGCTTGGGCCGAAAATGCCCGCTACGTTGTAATGGAAAGCGGATTCTCCAAAGGATACTGTCTTCTGCTTGGATATGACGACACGAGACTTGCCTTGGAAATCGTGCAAGCCAGCGAACTATCGGTATTGATGGTAGTTCCGGACGAGGCCTGGGCGAGAACGTTGCGCGGCGAACTGCTGGCGGCGGGCGTGCCGCCGTCGCGGGCGACGGTGCATTTCGTGCCGGGGCCGGAGCTGCCGTACGCAACGCACATGGCCAACATCGTCGTCGCTTGCAGCGGCATGGGTCTGACGGTCGGAGTGGACCGTGTGTTGCGGCCTTATGGTGGAACGGCCCTCTTGGGTGGTGAACCCGGGCAGGAGATGGAGTGGGTAAAGTACAGCGGGCTGGAGGTGCGGCGCGGGCCGCTCGAGGGCGCGGGCGAATGGACGCAACTATACGCGAACCCTGGCCACACCGCGTGCAGCGGCGAGACGCTCGATGGCCCGCTTGGCATCCAGTGGTTTGGCGAGCCGGGGCCGCGCGACATCGTGGACAGGCACCACAGGCCGATGTCGTCGCTGTTCAAAGACGGGCGGCTGTTCGTGATGGGCAACGATCGCGTATTTTCGGTAGACCCGTACAACGGCACGCAGATGTGGACGCTGGACGTGCCGGAGTCGCGACGAGTAGGCGCTTTGAAAAACAGCGGGCAGGCGGTCCTGACGGAAGACTGTCTCTACATCGCCGTGAAAGGCGAGTGCTGGGCGATCGACGTCAAAGACGGGAGACGAATCGCCACGTTTGACCTGCCGGGCGCCGGCAAGGAACAAGCCGACTGGGGCGACCTGAACTGCATGGGCGACCGGCTGTTCGGCACCGGGCAGAAGGTAGGGGCGTCGTTTGACGACCTGAGCCGGGCGATGGTGGACCTGCTCGAGGGCGATTTCCGGCCTGTCGTAACCAGCGAGTATGCGTTTTGCCTGGATCGGCACACGGGCAAGCCCAAATGGACCTACCGCAACGGCGCCATTATGAACAACGCCATCACCATCGCCGGCGACCGGCTGGTACTGGTCGAGAACCGGACCGACGACGTGACGAAGCGCGAAGACGGCCGAGTGCGCGTGGACATCTTTTGTCGAGACGCGCAACTGGTCGCGCTGAACCTGAAGAATGGGAAGAAGGTTTGGGAGCAGCCGGTCAAGTTCCCGTTTCAGCACATCATGTACCTGAGCGCGTCGGGCGACACGGTGTTGGCCACGGGCAGCTACAACGAGGGCGGCCGCGTCTATTACGGCTTGTTTGCGTATGACGCCGACTCGGGCAAGCCGAAATGGGCCACGAACTACCTGGCCTTGGACAATCGCAGCAACGACCCCGCCGCGCCCGGCGGAACTCACGGCGAACAGTGGCAACATCCCGTCATCATCGGCGACACGATCTACTCGAGGCCGTACGCGTTTGACCTCAACACGGGGGAGAAGAAAGATTACATCGCGCGGCGTGGCGGCGGCGGGTGCGGCGGGCTGACGGGTTCCGCCAAGTACCTGTTCGGCCGCGGCAGCAACCCCAGAATGTATCCAACAGACGTGTCCAGCACGGAAGGCATCCCGCTGACACTGGTATCGCGGCCCGGCTGCTGGCTCAACATCATCCCGGCGGGCGGGCTGGTGATGATACCGGAGTCCAGTTCCGGCTGCACCTGCGCATACCCCATGCAGATGTCGGTCGTGCTGGCACCGAAAGGCTAGGAAACCGCTTAACTCCCGTGCAAACCATACTTGGGTTCTGGTAAAATTAACCCACTGCGGAGGGTTAGGATAATTGGTAATCCACCGGTCTTGAAAACCGGCGCCTTCGGGCTTGGGAGTTCGAGTCTCCCACCCTCCGCCATTCTGATAACCCCCATAAAACAAAGGACTTGCATAGGTTCCAAGCGTCCTTCCTTCCCCACCGCCCCGCCCGTGAATATGCCCCGTGGCACACTCACGGCACAATTCCCCGCGACAACACCCCTTCATTGCACAGTGAACGGGTCTTCTTAACGCCCTGGACTATCTAGAAAAACCGGAACAAAACCCACAAAACCCCCCGCCAGTGTGCCGCCAGTGTGCCTTGAAGCCGTGGCACAGTAGAATCGCCCTTTATTTATCGGCATTTCATGCACAAAGCCGCCGGTTATCATAATCTATTGCATTCTGCTTTGACTTGTGATATGCTGTTAAGTGAAGGAAAAAGAGGTTTTGGATATACCGGAGTTGCGGAACAAAACCCACAAAATTATCGTCACGGGAAAGGAGCCCGAATCATGGCAACCATCCAAGAGCGCAAAGACGCAACCGGGAAGACGCACTTTCGCGTACAAGTTCGCTTGAAGGGCTTCCCACCCGAGCAAGCAACCTTTGAACGGAAAACGGACGCCCGCAAATGGGCCGCGCAAACCGAAGCTGCAATCCAGCAAGGCCGATACTTCAAGACAGTGGAAGCCCGCCGCCACACCTTCGGGGAAATGATGGATCGGTATATCGAAAACGTGCTTCCGGGCAAGAAGCAGAACAGCCGCCACTCCCAAGAACCCCGCCTCATATGGTGGAAAGAACGCTTGGGGCATTTCACGCTGGCCGATGTGACGCCCGCCATGATTGCGGAAGCCCGCGACGCCCTGTTGAAAACCCACTCGCCCACAACGGTTCTCCATTACCTTGCCGCGCTGAATCGTTGCTACAGCTTGGCCGTAAAAGAATGGGAATGGCTTGATTTAAACCCCTTGGCCAAAGTCGAAAAGCCGCAATGGCCACGGGGCCGGGTTCGCTTCCTTTCCGACGCCGAACGTGGGGCCCTCTTGAACGCCTGCAAGGCAAGCCCGAATCCTTGCTTGTATGACATTGTAGTCCTTGCCTTGTGTTCGGGAATGCGTTACGGCGAGATTATGAATCTCACCTGGGCCGATGTGGACCTTGACCGGGCCGTGATCACGCTACAGGACACCAAGAACGGCGAACGCCGCGCCGTGCCGCTTGTGGGGTTCGCACTGGAACGGATAAAGGAACGGGGCCGCATACGCCGCCTGGACAATTTCCACGTGTTCCCCGCGCCGCGCAAAACAGGGGAACCGATCAATATCAAGACTTCATGGACAAACGCCATAAGAGCCGCCGGGATTGAAAATTTCCATTTCCACGATCTGAGGCATTCCGCCGCATCATACCTGGCCATGAACGGCGCAACCGTTGCAGAACTTGCCGAAATTCTGGGGCATAAGACTTTGGCAATGGTGAAGAGGTATAGCCACCTGTCAACAAGCCACACGAGCGGCGTGCTCGAAAGAATGGCCGCAAAGATTTTTGCCGAACCCGAAACCGTGAAGGAAAACGCATGACAACCGAACGCCGCAACCTAATCGCCGAAGCCTTGGACGAGCAAGACATGAACCTGTTTCTCCGCGTGCATGCCGCCTTTGCGCGCGGGGAATTGCCGAACCCGTGTACGTGGTCGGAATTCCTGCGCGTGGCCGATGACAAGGGCTGGCCTATCAAGCCGGATGTTCGCGCGTGGGCCGTGCGCGAAGGCATACTTGAAACGCCCGAAGCCGTTGAACCGCTTCCGTGGGAAATGCCCGTCACACCCGCCGCCCGAACCGCACCCGCCCGCGAAGCCAAGGGGGCGAACGCCAAACGACGCCGCGAGAGCATGATCGCCGAATGGAAAGCCCTTCGCGACAGGCAATCGCCACCATCAAAAACGGAATGCGCCCGCAGAGTCACGGGGAAACAAGAGCCACGGGCATTGATTGACGCCCTGAAAAAGCAGGGACTCTGGTAGGAAACTCTGTGCCGCCTCAGAGCTTCCAATTAGAGTTTCCAAACCGATACGCGCTGTGTGCCTGTAAACATTGGGCGAAATGGGGGTTGAAAGAAAAACCGGAAAGACTGTCTATTCTGACAGTGTTTCATATTCCCATCATACAGCTATTGTGGTAGGCTATTGATAGTTAATGAGGCCGTTCGTAGTGAACGGCGCAAGACTATGAGGAGCCTGCCGCATGATAGAATCCAACGCAAGCAACCCCGCCCCGCCCGTTTTGATACCCCTTACCGACTGGCCGAACCGCCACGCTTGGCCGCCGCTTGGCGGATTGCGCCACCTGGTTTTCAACGCCAAATCGAACGGCTTTGACGCCGTGATCCGCCGCTGCGGGAAAAGAATTCTGCTTGATGAAGCCGCTTTCTTTGCGTGGATTGCCCAACAGAACGCGCAACCCCGCAATGTGTGACGCCGCCGCAATCAAAGCCGCCGTGCCGCCCCTGGCTTTCTATCGGGCCGAACTGCCGCGGATGCCTGGGCCGAAACGTGATCACGGTTGGACGGACGCCGGGCTTTGCGTATTCCACGATGACGCCCACAAGGGGAATTTCCGAGTCAACCTCGACACCGGCGCATTCTGTTGTTTCGCGTGCGGGGCGAAGGGCGGCGACATTATCACGTTTTGTCAATTGCGCCATGGCCTGAGCTTTCCCGACGCCCTGAAAGCGATTGCGGACGCCTGGGGGGTTCGCGTATGACGCCGCCCGTTGGAATTCCCGCAGTCTGGAACAGCAAAACTTTTCGTTTCGCATGGGCATACCGCGACAGGGCCGGGGCCGTCCTGGGACATGTTGCCCGTTTCGATGACGCCGCCGGGAAGGAGTGCATTCCGTTCTGGAATGGCAAGGCCGAAGCGCCGCCCGAGCCGCGCCCGCTTTACGGACTCGACACGCTGAAACAACCGGAAGCCGCCGCGCATATCGTTGAAGGCGAGAAGAAAGCCGCCGCAATGCACGCCCTTGGGTTACAGTGTGTAACAAGCCTTGGGGGCGCATGGGCCGCCGGGAAGGCCGACTGGGGGCCGGTGCAAGCCTTCCACCGTGTCATCGTCCTTCCTGACAATGACGTGCCTGGGGAAGCCTACGCGCGCGCCGTGGTGGCCGCCCTGGGCCGTTTGCCGGGGCAACGTGAAGTATTAATCGCCCGCCTGCCGGGGCTGTCAGAAGCCGGGGATGTTGTTGATTTTCTGCAAGCCCGCCTGCCGGGTTGGGATGGATTCACCCCGCCGCCACGCGAGCCCGGTGACGATCTGGACGCGGAACTTTTGGAAGCAATCGAATCCGCCGCCGCGGCCGCGCCCCTGGAATGGACGTGCCCGGAATCCGGGACCGGGGCCGTCGAAACGGAACCGTGGGCCGCGCCAGTTCCTTTAGACGCCGCCGCGATTCCGCCGTGGCCGTGCAACGTGTTCCCGCCTGATATTCAAAGGTTTGTGGACGCCTTGACAGCTTCCACGGAAACGCCCGCCGAACTTCCGGCCACGATGACGCTTGTTGTTCTTGCCGCCGCCGCACAAGGGAAATTCCGCGTGCGCGTTGCCCCCGATTACTTTGAACCTTTGTCCCTGTGGACGTGTTGCGCTCTCCAATCGGGAAGCCGCAAGACTGCCGTTTGGCAAGCCGCCGTTGCGCCGCTTGTGGAATGGGAAGCCGCCCGCCGTGGCGAATTGGAGCCCATCATAAAGCGGGCCGAAAGCGAACTGAAAACCCTGCAAGGCCGCGCCGACGGCTTGCGTGCGAAGGCCGCGAAGTGCTCTGCCGATGACGTGCAAAAGTTCTTGCGGGAAATCGAAGCCCTTGAAAACGAGATGCCCGAAGTGCCCCGCTTGCCCCAAGTTTGGGCCGCCGACATAACGCCGGAAAACTTGCCCGTAATCATGGCCGATAATGCCGAATGTATGGCGCTGCTAAGCGATGAAGGCGGGCTTTTCGACACGCTGGCAGGCCGCTATAGTAGTGGGATACCTAACTTAGATGTATATCTGCAAGGACACGCCGGAAGCCCCGTGCGCGTCAACCGGGGAAGCCGCCCGAGCGTGTTCTTGCCACGCCCCGCGCTTACAATCGGCATAACGCCCCAGCCGGACGTTGTTCGCGCCCTTGCCGACAAGCCCGGATTCCGGGGCCGGGGATTGCTTGCCAGATTTTTGTACGCCATGCCGCAATCGAACTTGGGCCGCCGCACATTGCGGACAGCCCCCGTGGCGGATTATGTGCGCGAATCTTACGCCGCCACAATACGTGCCATGCTCGATCTGCCTTGGGGGCAAGATGACAAGGGCCGCGCCCGCGCACACGTCCTGACAATCGCGCCCGACGCCATGAACCTATGGACGGATTTTGCGCACAAGATAGAAGCCCAGTTGGCCGACGGCGGAACCTTTGCCCACATTACAGACTGGGGCGGGAAACTGCCGGGGGCCGCCGTTCGCATAGCCGCCTGCTTTCACGTTGCCCGACACTCGCACGGCGAACCATGGGCGCAACCCGTTGGGGCCGACGATATGGTGGCCGCGTTGTCTCTTGCAGAGGTGCTATCGAAGCACGCCCTCTTGGCATTTGATGCAATGGGGGCCGACGCCGCCCTTGATGACGCCCGTCTTATTCTTGCGTGGATTGCCCGCGAACGCTTGCAGGAATTCTCGCGCCGGGATTGCCACGCCGCGCACAAGCATCGATTCGCCCGCGCCGAAGAACTGCAAGCCCCGCTTGACGTTCTGGTTGAACGCGGTTATATCCGCCCGCGTGGCCGCGCGGTTGTGAAGGCGGTTGGCCGCCCTTCGCAAGCCTACGAAATCAACCCGACATGGATGCAAAACCGATGATGAATTATCAAGATTACTTGGCAAGCCGGGAATGGGCACGGCTGCGCAACGAAGCTATGAGCGCCGCCGAATGGCGCTGTCAGATATGTGGAATCCACAGTAGTAAAACTACCCTGGAAGCCCACCACCGCGACTACAAACGCCTTGGGAAACCGGGGGAACTAAAGGACGTGGTGGCACTCTGCAAACGATGCCACGAACTTTTTCACGGAATAATCGCAACCCAAGAAACCGAAAAGGAAAAACAGAATGAAATCACTTGAAAACGTTGGAAGATTAAAAGAACGCCTGGCCACCGCGCAAACGGAAATTGAAAACCTTGATCGCGCCGTGGCCGCCGCCAAAGCGGCATGGGAAGCCGCCGTTGTAGGTGAGGATCAAAAGGCCGAAACCGACGCCGCGAAAAAACTGGACGCCGCAGATCGTGCGCTGGGCACCGCGAAGAGCCGCCTGCCGTTGCTGCAAAAGTCCACACACGACACACTGAAGGCCGCCTTGCCCGCCCATGCCACCGAAACCGCCGAGATACTTGAAGCATACAACCGCGAAGCCCGCGACTTAGCCAAGGCGCTAATCAAACACTACGAAGTGGCGCGGGAATGGGCCTTGCGAATCAATGCCTTGCACGCGGCGCACGACCTTGCCCTTCGCGCCCACTTCGATCTATGCCGCGACGCAACCGGCAACGTTCCACACGCGCCAATCGAGCCGGTTCCGCATGACGGACGCTTTGCTATCAATGTAAGCGAAATGAACCGGACGTTCAGGCCCGACGCAGACGAACGATTCCGCCTTACTGCGCGGGCATTACTAGGCGCAACTGCGCCCAAAGGAGACACGACAGATGTTATCGATGAATAGTTGGATTCGCCGACAGGCAGGCACGCCCGCACCCGAGCCCGCGCCCACACCACCGAAAGCCGCGACAGTGAACGGCGGCGAAGGCACTGGCGCGTCCGCGCTGATCAAGGCCACCGTGAATGACGCGCTCAGGGCCGCCGCGTTTGGGACGCCGTTATGAGCCTTCGACGCCGATTGCAGCGGATCGCCGAGCAGGTGGCCGCGCCCGACGTGGAAATCGTTTTGCGAATATACCCACCGGGTTGTACGCCACCGCCGCCAGACGACGGCCCGAAGAGGCGTTACTACCCTGGGATGTGTACTGTCACAGTCATCCCGCCGCCGCCCGCTGCGGTAACAGAGGCCCAAAATGCAAGAATTAACTGAACTCCAAAACAGAGCCATTGCTGCGCTGCTATCCGCCGGGACCGTGGCCGAAGCCTGCAAGGTTGCCAAGGTGCCGCGCCGGACGCTGTACAATTGGCTCGAATTGCCCGACTTCGCCCAAGCGTTGCGAACCGCCGAAGCCGAGACAATCAAGGGCACTTCCCGCCGCCTGTCATCGGTTGCGAACAAAGCCGCCGCCCGCGTGGAATGCCTTATGGAAGATCCCGACGCCCCGCCTTCGGTGCAACTGCGGGCGGCGCAAATTGCCCTCGAATCCGCTATTCGATGGCGGGAAGCAACCAACACCGAAGAACGAATCACGGCACTGGAAGCCGCCATACTGCCGGAAGGGAGCATCCAACAATGACAAACAAGACACGGGTTGCGCGAATCGAGAAGCACGCCGGAACCGTGCGCGTGAAAAATCCTTACACCGATTGCAGCGACGGCGAACTCTTGGCCATGGCCGATGCCGTGGCAGCCGACGCCAAACAGCGCCCGGAAGCCTACAGCAATGACGCCGGTGTCGCCCTGCTCGAACAGATCGCCAAACTTAACCGCGGCCATGCGCCGCAAGGAGTATGAATCAATGCAGCGAAACGATGCAGCAAGAAGAGCCGTCCTGCCCGAAGGGGCGCAATGGGCGGGAATGAGAAACCAAGATGTCTTGATAAAACTCGGGTTGAACCACCGGCAGATTGAATCCTTACGAGCCGCCGCCAGTGCGGCGGGCGAAGACAGCCTTGTGTTTTACTGCAAGCAACAAGGGATCGCCGACTTGAGGGAGTTGCTCGCCTAACACCACACCGCGCCCCGCCGGGAGGGATCCCCGACGCGGGCATTAAGCGCCCCCGTGTTTCGGCTCGCGGGGGTTTTTTTTGCCTTGGCGGGCAAGCTGTGCGGGGCAAGGTGACACGAACGGGGGGCCGTGGCGGGTTTGGTATGGGCGGCGGCGGAGACTTTGCCGGGGGGTTTTGTGGGTTTTGTTCCGCACTTCCTATATAGCCAAACCCTGAAGAGGGCGACAATTGGCCGGAACCCACAACAGAACGGGGGTTGGTTTTGTCTTGGCCGTCAAGTTATAATGCCTTGCGATTACTTGCTTTAGATTGTTGGCGGTTGTTGGGCGGTGTTGTAGTTATAACACTGTTCTACATATCTTGAAAACCGGCGCCTTCGGGCTTGGGAGTTCGAGTCTCCCACCCTCCGCCATTTCTCGAATACATCCTGCTTGATGCGTCAGCCGCAGGCCAGGGAGGAGGGCAAGTTAATGACCAATAACCTCCTTTTCCCCGAAGTCCGCCTGTCTGACACCCTCGTACGTGATCTTCGCCGACTCAATCCCTGGTGGGAAGGTGCTGCGTTACCCAGAATGCCTGTCACCAGGAGGCATCTTGTTCAGTCGATGAAACTTCACTTGGCTTCCGAGCTTGCGCCCATCGTAGTTGTACGAGGCCCGCGTCAGATCGGCAAGACCACGGCACAACTTCAGGTTCTGGAGGACTTGTTGTCGGGAGGCGTACCGCCGCACTGCATATTTCGCGTCCAGTGCGATGAGTTGTCCGAGTTGACGGAATTGGAACAGCCCATTTTGACTTTGGTGGATTGGTTTGAAGCCGCCATCCTCAGGCAAACGCTCAATGATGCAGCCCAGAAAGGGCTGAGGACCTATCTGTTCTTCGACGAGGTCCAGAATCTGAGGAACTGGGCGGCTCAGTTGAAGTTTCTGGTAGATACGTCAACAACACAGGCGATTGTGACGGGAAGTTCGGTACTGCGCATTGAATTGGGGAGGGACAGCCTTGCCGGGCGCATCACTACTATCGAAGCGGGGGTCTTATCACTTACGGAAATAGCACAATTCTATGGACAGTCGCTAGGAAAGCCCTTCTTACCCGACAATGGGTTGGAACCTGTTACGCGAAAAGAGTTTTGGCTTGATCTGGCCGCGCATGGGCGACACTTGGCCGATATGCGCGACCGGGTTTTTGCCCGATTCTCGGCTGTGGGTGGGTATCCTCTCGTCCACAGGCGGCAGAACGTGCCTTGGAGCCAATTGGCCGATCAACTGAATGAGACGGTCATTCGGCGCGTCATTCAGCATGACTTGCGCGTGGGCGACCGCGGCCGCAAGCGAGACGCACCGCTTCTCGAAGAAGTGTTCCGCCTGGCTTGCCGCTACGCAGGTCAAGCGCCGGGTCGAGCCCTGATGGCGCGGGAAGCGCAACGGGCGCTTGCCGCCAACGTCGGAGAGCAGCGAATCACCCATTACCTGCATTTCCTGGGGGATACGTTGTTGCTCCGGCTTATTGAGCCGCTCGAGATTCGCTTGAAAAAGAAACGAGGCAATCTGAAGATCTGCCTGGCGGATCATGGATTGAGGGCGAGTTGGCTGCAGGAAGTGGTCCCGTTGTCGCCGGAAGAACTAAGCGCTAATCCTCATCTGACTGGTCTTGCCGGCCACATTGCTGAAAGTGTGGTGGGCGCCACGTTGTCCACGATTGGATCACTGGATCTCGCCCACCTGCCGGAACGGGACGGCGAGCTGGAGGTGGATTTCATTCTGACGATCGGCGCCAAACGCATCCCGCTCGAGGTTAAGTACCAACGGAAGCTCGATCCGCTCCGCGATACGGAAGGGTTGCGGACGTTTATCGAGAAGGCCGTGAACAACGCTCCTTTCGGCATAATTGTCACACAGGACGATGGTTCCGGCGTGGACGATCCGCGTATCGTAACGCTTCCGCTTTCCTCGCTGATGCTCCTGCGTTAGGGTTTATTGATCCTGCAACCTTAACTCCCCACACCTACGGTACACACTGGACATCTCGGTTTCGGGCAATGTATTTTGTGCGGTGGCACGGAGGTGGCTGCAGTGACGCTCAGCGTAATCGATCTTGGAATAATCGGGGTGTATCTGGTGGTGGTGTTTGTGGCGGGGGTGTACATGGAACGGCGCGCGTCGCGCAGCTTGAGCACGTATTTCCTGGGCAGCCGCAAGATGCCGTGGTGGGTGCTGGGGATGAGCGGGAGCAGCAACTATTTCGATATCTCGGGCACGATGTGGATGGTATCGGTGTTTTATGTGCTGGGGATGCGGGGGATGTGGCAGCACCTCTTCTGGGCGTTCCCGTTCGCGGGCATCATGATCGCCTACAAAGCCAAATGGGCTTACCGCAGCGGTGTGCTGACGGCGATGGAATGGCTGGTGCTGCGGTACGGATCGGGCCGTGCGGGCCAGGCGGCGCGGTTTATCAACGTGGTGGTGTACCTTGTGCTGACGGTGCTGATGCTGGGTTATGCGGGGATCGGGATAGCGAAATTTGTGGCCGTTTTTCTGCCGGTGGACCGGTCGGTGATTGTTCCGATGGTATTTGGGTTCACGGGCCTGTACGTGGTTGTGGGTGGTTTTCTGGGTGTGGTGTACAGCGACTTTATCCACACGATTGTGCTTTCGTTTGCAGCGGTTTACATCGGCATTACGGCGTTTTTTCACATCGACCCGGAGGCGTTCCGTGCGGCTGTCGGTCCGGACTGGTTCAGCCTGGCGCCAGCGATGCGGCTTGTGCCGCCGTCGCCCGAGTATCCCGACCTGCTGGGGTTGCTCATCGTGATTTGGGTGATCAAAGGCGTGATGTCGCTGTTGACGGTTGCGGGGGGGCCGGAATTCCAGCGGTTCCGGGCGGCCAAGTCCGAGGCGGAAGCGAGCAAGATCGGATTTGCGTGGGGTATGGTGATCAGCGTGCGGTGGTGCATGGTGATGGGCCTGACGGCGGTGGGGTTGTCGCGGCTGGGCGGTCAGGCGGTGGACAGCGAGTCGGTCCTGCCGATGATGGTGCAGGAGATCATCCCGGTGGGGATAAAAGGGCTGGTGCTTGCGGGCCTGCTGGCGGCGTTCATGTCGACGTTCGACTCGACGCTGAATGTCGCGGCGTCGTATGTGGTGAACGACCTCGTGAAGCCGGTGTGGAAAACCGCCAGCCAGAAGGCGCTGGTAAAAGTCAGCTACGCCGCGACGGTCATCATCAT
>Ga0315285_10003267_pt1 | contig 16925 bp, 17 predicted proteins | sample YL17G09_36_MG_FD_203698 | JGI IMG/M metagenome (GOLD analysis project Ga0315285, IMG submission 203698) | Sediment microbial communities from Yellowstone Lake, YNP, Wyoming, USA - YL17G09_36 | ecosystem: Environmental > Aquatic > Freshwater > Lake > Sediment | place: USA: Wyoming | collected... | reverse complement strand
GGTGGTGATATTGATCCTATTCGCAATATTCGTTGTTATCGACGTGATCATACTGAAGATCGGGTTGAGCATGTTCGAGCGTGAAGAGATACTATCAAGGATCAGGTAGTGTGGTGGGGTCGGGTAGAAGCTTACCCCGGTTTAATTTACTTGTTTTTGTCAATTTTATGAGTAGTTTTTGAGTTTAAATGTAGAATTTGAGTTTTGGAATTGGATGCGCGCGCACCTACCATCAACGACTATGAGGGGCAAGGTATCTATTTCTAAACGGGTAAGCGCACTATCCCCATAGGCATCCAATTCTAATACGGCTTAACCTCTTACAGGTTCGGGCTGCGGGCTTTGGACGTCTGGACTTGGATGACGGAGCTGGTCACCGTCTACGGATACCTAGGAGCCTTCCTAGTCTGCACCCTAGGAAACATCTCAATCTTCATACCCATTCCCTTCGCCATCATAGTCTACGCCTTCGGCTCGACCCTCAACCCACTCCTCCTAGGGCTCGTCAGCGGGCTGGGCTCAACCATCGGGGAGATGGTCTCCTACTTCCTCGGCTGGGGCGGCAGGAAGATGATCGAGAGCAGGTACGGTTCAAGACTAGACGCCGCGAAGAGGCTGATAGACCGGTATGGCGCCCTCTCGGTTTTCCTCTTCGCTCTGCTCCCATTACCAGACGACCTTCTCCTCATACCCCTCGGGATGATGAGGTACGACCTCAAGAAGACGTTCATCGCATTGCTCCTCGGGAAGACCCTGATGTGCATCTTCCTAGCCTACGCTGGGGCCTTCAGCTTCAGCTACCTGAGAGACGTATTCGCTGCCGGGGGAGTAGTCGGGGGGGTAGCCTCCGTCGTCATGCTCGTGATTATTATCATCGTGATGCTAAGGATCGACTGGGCGAAAATGCTGGAGGATAAAAGCGTAACCGATTAATACGTGCGCATTGAAGATGTCCTTTTTGGATGACGAGAACGACTGGCACCCCGTTGAAATAAAAGCGCGCGTCTACCCGAACCTTCCTTAGTACCTATTTTGGAAAGCCCTTAATCCCAGTGACGCAATCATAGGTATAACCTTTTGAGGTCTGCAAAGTTTGGCGTCAACCCCCGAAAAAGAGTGGACGTGTGTTCCACCCGAGGAGGCGCTCCGCCTTCTAGGATCAAACATTGATGGTCTAAGTGAGGAGGAGGCTAAACGCCGCCTCCAGGAGTATGGATCAAATAAACTACAGGAGAAGCCTCCCAAGTCTCCTCTAATCCTATTTTTTGAGCAATTCAAGAGTATTCTCGTCGTGATACTGCTCATCGCAGCTGGTGTGTCTGCGTATCTCACGGTTTTGGAGGGTGAACCCCTCACGGATACGTATGTGATTCTAGTAATTCTCATACTCAACGCGGTTCTTGGTTTCGTACAGGAGTATCGAGCGGAGAAAGCGGTGGAGGCCCTCAAGAAGCTGATCAATCCTCGAAGCGTTGTCGTTCGAGGTGGAGAGGAGCGGAGCATCGACTCTGCCCTGCTGGTTCCCGGTGATATGGTGAAGCTGGAGGCGGGGGATAGGGTTCCCGCTGATCTTCGAGTCGTCGAGTCCTACAACCTAGAATCCGATGAATCAATTTTGACGGGTGAGAGCCTCCCCGTGGTGAAATCCTCAGAAGCAGTTTCTGAGGAGAGGGAGGAGAAGACCTGTCTGCTTTTCATGGGCACAGTAGTGACGTCGGGTCGGGCTGTAGCCGTTGTTACTCGAACCGGGATGAAGACTGTTTTTGGCAGCATAGCTGAGATGGTACAGTCAGCCCCTGAGGAGGAGCCTCCGATAAACAGGAAGGTTGAGGTGCTCGGCAGGCAGCTGGGGGCGATCAGCGTCGCCCTCTGTCTCCTGGTTTTCGTGGTGGGATTCGGGATCTATCGACTGCCCCTCGAGCAGACTCTCCTCACCGCCATCAGCCTCGCTGTCTCAGCAATCCCTGAGGGACTCCCCGCAGTCCTTACCATCACTATGGCGTTGGGCGTCGCAGCGATGGCGCGGCAGAAGGCTATCGTGAAAAAGCTCGCGAGTGTAGAGACTCTTGGCAGCACCACGGTGATCTGCAGCGATAAGACGGGTACTATAACCAAGAACGAGATGACCCTCCGTCATATCAACCTCCTCTATAGGCACATCGAAGTAACGGGATCCGGCTACGAGCCAGCGGGGGAATACCTACAGGAAAAACGTAGACTCCAGGTCGCCGATGAGCCTTTGCTGGAGTTAGCCCTTAGGATTGGGGTTCAATGTAATAGTTCGAACCTTAGCAAGGAGGATAATAAGTGGGTGGTCCTCGGGGATCCCACTGAGGGAGCCTTGACTGTGGCCGGCGCTAAAGCTGGTCTTAAACGCGTGAATGGAGAAGATCACAAACTACTGGCCGAGTACTCGTTTGACTCCAACAGGAAGCGGATGAGTGTAGTCTACAGGCTCACCGGCGGAGGTCTCCGAGTCTACGTGAAGGGTGCCCCAGAGGAACTCCTCCTAGGGTGCAATACTTTACGGGATGACGGTGAGGTTCGCTCCTTCACTCAGGGGGATCACGACTACTTTTCCTCTACAATGAAGGATATGGCTGGTGAGGCTCTCCGAGTGATCGGTCTGGCTTATCGGGACTACCCTGCAGGTTCTCCTACGCCCTCTCTCGAGGAGGCTGAAAAAGGTTTGACTTTCGTTGGGCTTGCGGGGATGATCGATCCCCCCCGTGAGGAGGCGAAGGAAGCCATCGCCATAGCTAAACGTGCAGGCATCCGCCCAGTAATGCTCACGGGAGACCACGTGCTAACAGCCAAGGCAATAGCAAGGCAGGTTGGGATACTTGACCACGAGACCCCGAACAGCGTCCTCGTAGGTGACTATATCAACGAGCTCTCGGAGGAGCAGCTCGACTCCATCGTTGATGAGATCCGAGTCTGCGCCCGTGTCAGCCCCCAACACAAGACCCGGATCGCGCAAGCACTCAAGAAGAAGGGGCACATTGTCGCCATGACGGGGGACGGAGTTAACGACGCCCCCGCCCTTAAGGCGGCGGATATTGGCATAGCCATGGGGATCAAAGGAACAGATGTAACTAAGGAGGCCGCTACGATGATCCTTGAGGACGACAACTTCGCCACCATAGTGAAAGCGGTGGAGGGTGGTCGTAGGATCTACAGCAACATCACAAAGTATGTTCGCCTAATGTTATGCGCAAACTTTGACGAGTTCCTCCTAATCCTAGCCACCACCAGCCTCGGGTTGCCCGTCCCATTCCTACCCATACAGGTGCTCTGGATCAACCTCGTCACAGATGGGTTGCCCGCGGTAGCCCTAAGTAACGATCCGGGGGAGAAGGGCTTGATGGATCAGCCTCCGAGAGATCCTCGGGAGGGACTGCTCAACAGGTTCTGGGTCTTCATCGCATTCTCTGCGCTCGTTGCCTTCGTGGCTGACTTCATCCCATTCTACCTTGTTCTCGGTGGGACAGGAGACCCTGCGGTCGCGCGAAGCGTATGCGTTACTAGCATCGTGTTATTCGAACTTGCGTTAGTTTTCCAGGTGCGGAGCGAGACTCGGCACATCTTCAGTCAAGGATGGGAAGCTTTGACCAGCAACCCATCCTTGTTGGTTGCTGTATTGGTCTCCTTTTTGCTTCAGATGGGGGCACTCTATTTTCCCCCCTTGAGCGGGGTACTCAAAATGACGCCCCTAAGCTTGGAGCAACTGGGACTCACATTCGCTTCCGCTGGCTCCGCGCTGTTGATCGTGCCGAGGTTTTTTATAAAGCCTCCAAAAGTAAGGAAGAGTTGACTATGTGCGCTTGGTTGTGAAATTAATCGGCGCATCTTTATTTTATTGTTTTTTCATCATCCGCGATGTTAGGTAATAACCCTATTCTTCTCACCCACCAATAAACTAAAACCGTCGTGACTACTGTCGAGGCAAGTATCAGAGCAACATACCAGGACATATCCTTTGGGGAGAACAAGAAAATGTTAGTCTGAGAAAATACGGTTGCAATTGTATTAGGAACAACGAATCCCGCTCCAAGAATCGCTAGAAACGCTCCTAAGAGCGTAATCCGATTATTAGTCGCAGTTAATTGATTATTTCTCTCTGATAAGATGTTGTTTCGACTCTGTAAGTTATTGTTAAGGTCCTGAAGCTGGTTGTTCCGATCCTGAAGCTGGTTGTTCCGATCCTGAAGCTGATTATTGTAGATGGACTGAAGGCATTCAAGGCCGGAGGCGAGTACCTCGGATAGGTGTTCGGCTAGGCTTAGCTGCTGGTGAACCTCGCTTTGTAGTAAGACGATTTTATCGAGTACCAGAGGAGCATCGGAGATCAGATCGGCGTCACCATAACGTAGGGAGGACAGGGTATCTGCCGTACCCCAGAGCGCTGAGAGGTAGCTCAGAAGCGCGTGCTTCTGCTGATAAATTTGGTCTCCGATGTGAGTGTGTATAATGTTGTCGTCTTTCAGGTCCATTGTCAGGTCATCGCTACGCTCATCCATTTCTTGGAGCTGCTTGAAGTTCCACGAGTTGTTCTCGTCGATTATCCTAATGAGTAGGAGTGTTAGCAGGTCCTCCGTTTTCATCTCTTTAGGTAGTTTTTTGAAATAGGTCTCGGCGTATCTGCGCATCTGGTAGAAGCGAGATCGCTTTCTTGTGTGTAATGTTAGGAGGAGGTTACCCCTCAGGAGAATGAGTAGGGGCTCCACGTTGACGTCGAAGCCATCGGCGTGAATCGCTGGGAGCAGCAGCCCCATCTCGGTGTCTAAGTCCTCATAGCTTCCTCTGACATCCAGTAGAAGTCTCTTTATGAGTGGTTCTGAGAAGCTAAGTTTAGCGGCGAATTCGGTTGCCTCTTTTTCAAAGTCTTCGATTATGTAATCAATCCAAGCGATAGTGGCCTGATCTATTAGAGGTGTAAAGCCATCGATTTTTGTTGAGTATGAGCTCTGGGTGCCTTTTTCTGTGAGGACGGCGCAGAAACCACGATTGTTTTCGTTGAGAATTGGGTCAAATTTTATGTGTGTTTCATGGTTCATGGCTTTCAATACCTTGCGAGGTGGCTTTCCATAAAGGCTTTTTGTAAAATCGCGTGCGCGGAGTGAATTGGTTTGAAGGATTTTACTCTTGAGGTTATCCTGGAAATGTTTGAGTTTTCGAGGTTGGGTGCTAAGAGCTTCAGGGAGGCCCAGCAACTCAGCGTTCTCATCATCGTGCCTATAATGGGTCTGGTCGTGGGCCAGATGTTCGGCTTCCTCCCCCTAGTCCCAACGGTCATGTTGATACTCTTCGCCATCTTCGTCGTCGTTGATCTGATAATTCTCAAGATCGGGCTGAGCATGTTCGAGCGTGAAGAGATACTATCAAGGATCAGGTAGAGTGGTGGGGTCGGGAGGATTTGAACCCCCGGCATTTGGGTTTCTGCTCCAAAAACTCGTCATCCCCTCACGGGTCAGCACAGTCCTTCATGGATTTCTGGAGCCCAACGTCATACCTGTCTAGACCACGACCCCCGTGCAAATCGCATACCGGGTTTCACCTAATAAATATTGCCGGGGCCACACAACCCTTAACGTCGGTGCCTTAGAGAATCCTATCGTTGACGCTACTCTGGAAGAAGAACTACATACCGATGATACTCTCGGGGGCGAAGACCGCGACGAGGCGGAGGTCCAGACCGATGATAAAGGAGGGGGGCGTCTACAACATCAGGACAGGATTCTTCGAGCACCTGCAGGAAAGTATACGAGTTGACCGCCTCTACACGCAGAGGCTCGGCGAGGTGAGCGGCGAAGACGCGAGGAGAGAGGGGGCGAAAAGCCTGAGAGAGTTCATCGCGGACTGGGAGAATCTGTATGGAGCATGGGACCCGGAGGAGGCCGTCTGGGTCGTCGAGTTCCGGCTCGAAACGGGCCGATGAGGGTGAAACGAGGTTGTGGAGGCGGTGATCCCGTTTCTCCGTCACCGATTTAAAACATGCTATAATCACAGCGTTTCGGAGTCGCCCAGAGGGCGCTTGATGTTTATGATGAGGTCCTTGTAGATGTAGCCCCCGGGTGTCTCCGGGGAGGGGAATGCGTACCTCGCCACACGGTGATCCCCCTGTATGGTGACCTGTAACAGCGTCCCCCCTTTAGGTGGAGTGGTATATCCAGGTCGATGCCCTGAAGGAGGCTGGGCGAGGCCTCGTTGGTCTGGACGTTCGGTAGGGCGCCGAGCCTTGTGGCGGGGAGTTCGGGGCGCCGCTCCGGTCCAGCCAGCTGCCCGTACCGTGTCTCGAGGAGCTGGAGGAACCTGTTGAAGGCCTCAGACGTCTGCCGCTGCCTATCGGCGAGTTCCTGTAGGCCCGGCTTCAGCTCACGTATCTCTTTCTCGTAATCGTTCTTGATCTGCTTGTTGGATTTGTAGAATGAGAGGGAGAGCCAGCAGAATAGGACGAAGACCGCCGCCATGAGGATGAACGCGAATGGTACGCCGAGGGCGGTCTCGAGGGATAGGATCAGGTCGCCGAGCCAGCCCAAATCATCACCCGTCCGTCGCCCATATGCTGAGAACTATATTCTTCTGCCCTGCTATCCCCTTCGTCTCATAGTTGACGTGTACGAGGCAGTTGTAGGCGCTGTAGCTGCTGGAGACCCGGATCGTCCCCTCGTTGACGGCTGTGCCCGTATAGGCGGTTGTTGTCGTCTGGTCGAATGAGCCAGTCGTCGACTTGAGGCGGCAGCTTACTGAGAGGGTTGCGAAGTAGTTGCCAAGCTGGTCTGTTGTGTTCTGCATCGTGAAGTGGATAGTTATGGGTCTGTTCAGTGTATTGATCTTGCTGTACTGCGTCTCCGGGGTGGACCCCGTCGTGTAGGTTGTGAAGCTGAAGGATAGGGTGGCCTCGTTTGTTATGAGGTGGACTATCTCGAAGGGCATCTTTGTGTTCTTCATGCTTATTGAGCCAGAGATGGAGATGAAGGCTAGTAGGGCACAGGTTGTGAACAAGACCAGTTGGAGGAGCTGCTTGTTGCCTAGGAAAGTTTTGATGTCCAAAGGTCATCCCCCGGAATGGATCCTACGCAAGGCTTTCCAGCCTTTACATATCCGGAATAGTCATATCACTACTGTAACTTTGAGGCGGCCGATTGGGTGTCGATTATACATCGTTTACGGGTTTACACCGTAAATACCGACCCGGACGGCCCACCAAAAGGTTTAAAATTGACACCAATAGCCATTGCTTTGGGTTACCGGCCAGAGGGCGTGGGAACCACCCGAACCCATTCCGAACTCGGAAGTTAAACCACGCTCCGTTCGCGGTGGTAGTGTTGTCTTCGGCGACGCGAAGCCGGGGAAGCTGGTTGCCCACCTTCTCAAAAAATGAAGAGAGGTTGTTAATGGACTACCCCGAGGCGGTGTAGTTCCTCACCGAGGACGTCGCGGGTCCTCTTCAGACTTGTCTGCCTCTCGACGAATTGGTCGCTCGTGATTAGCCCCTTCCTGAACTCTGTGTCGAGGTTGAGGAGCTGGGAGTTGATGTTGGCGATGCGGACCTTGAGCATGTCGGTGTAGCTTGTCTGGGTTGGGGCGGCCTCTTCGCTTGGCGTGACGTCCGTGGCGATGACGCCGTCCTGTATCCTGAGGAGGCGACTCGCCGCCCTCGCCACTCGGGGGTCATGGGTAACCATTATGATGGTCTTTCCGAGCTCCTTGTTTACCTTGGCGAGGTAGTTCACCACGATCATGGCGTTCTCTGTGTCGAGGTCTCCGGTCGGCTCGTCAGCGAGGATTAGTGGTGGATCATTGGCGAGGGCCGCCGCGAGTGCTATACGCTGCTGTTCGCCGCCGCTCAGCTCCCCCGGTTTATGATCCATCCGCTCTTTCAGGCTGACGACGTTAATCAGCTCCTCTACCCTCTTGTGGCGGGCGTCCTTCTTCACGCCGAGGGCCGCCATGGGGAGCTCGACGTTCTCCGCCGCCGTGAGTGTGGGGATGAGGTTCATGTTCTGGAAGACGTGGCCGACGGTCTTTCTCCTGAACTCGACGAGTTGGGACGCGTTGAGCTGGGTGAGGTCGGAGCCCATCACACTTATAGAGCCCGCGGTGGCTCTGTCTAGGCCGCCGATGATGTTCAGGAGGGTGCTTTTCCCCGACCCTGATGGGCCGATGAGGGCCACCATCTCTCCCTTGGTAACCGTTACGCTTAGGCCCCTAAGAGCCTGTACCTCTAGTTCCCCCGTTTTGTATACCTTAATCAGACTCTTTGCTTCAACCGCATAGTTTTCGCTCATTATTCCTCACCCTTGATGTTTGGTTGCTCGGTTATCTTCCGAACAACGAGCATTATCGGCGCCAACGTGGCCGCCACGATTACTAGATACAGCGCCATTAGCTGCATCTGTGAAATGAGTGGGAAAGTGATTCTCCACGCCGTGTAGGTCAGGATGTACTTGTTGAAGAGTTGTTCCTGGCCCATGAGGCTCACGATTCCGCTGCCGATACCGAGCAGAGTCGCCAGCGTGGCCAAACCGATATTCTCGACGGCTAGACTGATCGCTAGTTGACGAGAGCTGTAGCCCTTGATGGACATGAGGTTCAACTCCTTCGATCTGCTTCTGAGCAGCGTATAGACTATCAGTGACATGCCGACGGAGGCGACGGCGGCTGCGAATAACACGCCCAGCTGGTTAACCTGCTGAGACCCACCCAGCAGCGGTGACGACTGTGCCATTTGGACTACTTCACTCGTGAAGTCAATCCTCTGGACGTTTACCCCGAGGGTCTGCACCTGCTCCTTGATGGCCTTAGGGTCTGCCCTCGGCGCCATTTTTACGAGTATTCTGATGCCACTTATCCAAGTCGGGTCCCAGTTGTAGGTGAAGTTCAGCGGGACGTACACCATGGGGTTTTGAGGGACCCAGTTTGACCCGAGGTCTCTACCGAAGAGACCGATTATTTTAAGGGAGTACACGTGCCTCTGAACGTCCAAGTTCAGGTTTCCGGTTCCGTCGGCGCGTAAGCCGAAGAAATCGGCCGCGCCCCTGTCGAGGAGAGCATTCGCGCCCGTTAGTATACCGTATTTATCTCTGAAAATGCTATCCTTTGAGGCGAACTTGGTGTATGAGCTGTTATTGATGAAAAGCTCGTCGGTGTAAGCGGTCTTGATCCAACGATCTGCATCTATTGCCCTAACCTGTATGGTCCCTGCGCTGGTGTCGGCGTTAAAGACTATCTCCGTAGCGGCAGAGCTTACACCGTTGATGGCGCGGATCCTATCCGCGAGTTCGGACAAGCCTTCCTTGTTGTAAACGAGGACGACTGCGTCTGCACCTTGCTGCGCCTCTAGGTAGCGTTGGGTGTAGTCATTCGTCATGGCGACGTTTCCCAAGACTACGAAGCTGTAGCTGATGACGAGCGCCGTCATGAATGTGTAGGCACCCGCCCGCTTCAGGCTCCTCCTGCTGCTTAGGCTCGTGAATCTTGCCGCGTCTCCTGTGAGTCTCGCAGCGATGTTGCCGAGGGCGCTCTGGAACTGTGGGGCGTACATGAGGAGGAGCTTGGTGAAGCCCCAGAACAGGAGTATCGTCCAGATGTATCCGAGGATGGAGTCCATCCCGTACCACACGGAGTAGAGGAGGAAGCTGAAGAAGTCCCCAGATGCAGGGCTGTATGCGTTAATGTCGATGTTGAGCAGGAGCATTATGAGCTTGTAGAGGCCTAGTATGAGCGCCATCGTGGGTACGGTCCAGTCACCGAGGCCCTCCTCCTCCTCCCTGTACTCTCTGAGCGCCTCAACGATCGCCATATTCGTAGCCTTCCTCGCGGGGTTGTAGGCCGCGAGTATGGACAGAGCGAGACTGAACCCAACTGTGGCAGCTAACGTGATCGGTGAGACGTATCGGAAGAGCATGGTGAATTCGGCTCTACTAACTATGAAGGGCATGATCACGGCTCCGATCACGACGCCGAGTACTCCGGAGACTACTCCCGTCAGTAAGGCTTCTGTGAGGAGCGAGGCGAAGACCTGGCGGTGACTCATGCCACGCGTCAACAGGAGCCCGATCTCCTTCCGCCGGAGCCCGAGGGCAACGTCGGAGACGGTCATGCCGAGGTACCAGGCTGTGAAGAATACGGGTATAGTGACCATGATGGTGTTCAGCTTCGTCTTAGAGGCGCTGGATTCGACTTCCTTGAGAGCCAAGTCGAGGTAGTTGACCGGGATATACTGGTATACGCCCCCCATACCGTTGACTTGTTCACCCAAGTTCTTGACGCGTACCTCAGAACCAGCTATGTCCCACTCGTTGATGAGAGACGCATGGTCAAACCTAATGGCGACGACGCTGTGGATGATCGTCGGCGCCCTACCAATGCTGTACAGGCCGTCGAGTATCTGCTTGTAGGTGTTCTCGGTGACTATCACAACGTTGTACTGGGGCCTGCCTCCGAAGGATTCAAACCCACCGAGGGCGATGCTGACCCACTTATTATAGTAGGACACCCCCGCCTCATTGCTCACGAACATGGACCAGGTCTGGTCATTCATCGTGATGGGTGAACCGACTTCGATGGGGAAGTAGAGCCTCTTGAAGTTAGCTATGGAACTCAACGGCGTGTAGGTGAGGAGGCCGAGGCCGATGGTCTCACCGGGTTTGAAAAGGGTGGCGTTCATCGAGCCGACGTCTATGTATAACTTGCCGTCCTCCAAGCCATTAGGCGCGTTTATCCCCTTAGATATCTCCCCAGAGGGGGGAAGCGCGATGATGATGACGGACACCGTCCCATTTACCGTCGTAGAATTCAGCTCGATGCTCTGCCGGATGAAGTGGTCGACGCCATCGATGCCTTTGAGGGCCTTGAAGTAACCATCGATGTTATAGATGTTCACCTTGGTCGTGTTTTTCTCGTATACGTTGGTGGAGATTACGTCGAACTTTGTGTTCTTCAACATATTATCTAGGGCGGAGCCACCCACAGCGTCTGCGCCCTGAAGGATACCTGAGAAGAGTGTAGCCGCTAGGACAACGCTCAGGAATAAGGCTAAGGAGAGGCCCTTACCTCGGGTTATCCTCTTGGACGCGTAACTGAACATCTCTCAAGCCTTCGACGTGTGGGGACTAAAAGACTTTTCCAAAATCGTTTCCAATTTAAGGCGGAACGAAAACACATGATTTTATCGAGAATTGGATTAGACTAAGGTTTATAACCCTATGTTAATCTTCAACTGCACTGATTGGTATGGTATTCCTCTTTGGACCGGTCATACAGGCACAGGAAACGGACCTGAATGTGATCCTGCAGATGATCTACAGCTTCGCCTTCATAATCTACCTATTCTACGCCCAGAAGATACAGACCTTCCAGATGCTCAGGCAGATCGAGGTCACCCTTAGGAAGATTAAGAACCTCAAGGAGGAGGCCCGGAACCAGACGATTAAGACGCTCGTCGAGATCGGTAAACCAAGCGGGGACATCGCGCCACGCGTGGATAGGTTCATGGACTTCTTCGGCATCGGCCTCGAGAACATGGACCCGGCCGGCATAGTGGATAAGATGGATCACTTCCTGAAGACGAGCAAGCACATCTACGAGGCTGAGGTGAGGGTCCTCGCCCCCAACGCGACCCCGACGGAGAGGAATAACCTCGAGAACCTCATCGAGGTCAGCCAGGCCCTCAACATCTACTACAAGGTGATCCGCCACTTCTACCTCCTCGGCAAGAAGACGATGAACATCTACATCATCATGCAAATCAACATGATCCTGCCTCAGCTAATTCAGATGGTAGAGGCCTACAGCTCAGGCATCCAGGCATTCCAGGAGGGTATGCCGATAGGTGACGGCGTGGGCGCCATCGTGGCCGCTAAGCTGATGCACGGCTACCCACAGAGGGACATCGCCGAGGAGATCGTCGCGGCGGAGGTCCCCTACGAGGGTAGGACCCTCATCGTCTTCAAGGCGAAGGGCCCCGGCGGAAGCGTCGGTAACCCCGACGAGGGGCTCATCAACATCCTCAACGAGCGCAAGGGGAAGGTCAAGATAATCATCACCGTCGACGCAGCGGGTAAGCTAGAGGGCGAGCCCGTAGGCCAGGTCTCAGAGGGGATAGGCGCCGCGATAGGCGGCAGCGGTAAGGAGAAGTTCAAGATGGAGGAGGTCACGAACAAGTACAAGATCCCGATGCACGCCATCGCCATAAAGCAGGGGATGGAGCACGTCGTCGCCCCCCTCGTCGAGCCCCTCTTCGACGCCACAGACAAGGCGGTGGAGTCGGTGAAGCGCATAGTGATGGAATACACGGAGCCGGGTGACACGGTCGTGGTTGCCGGCATAGGCAACACGATGGGGGTGGGTCAGTGATGGGCGAAAAAAAGGGTAACATGGCGTCCGCTGCGGGGATGACCGCATCCTGGATCGCATACGCGGCGATACTTATCGTCGGTCTCCTAAGCCTCTTCAGCCTCTACATGGGCTTCATCAACTACGCGGAGAACGTTGACATCGCCATAATCTACATATTCATAGGCGCGGCGGGCTTCGCCGCCATCGGCTACATGCTCCTCCGCGGCAAACCAAACGTCGCCAAGCAGGAGCCCCTCGATGTCAAGAAGGTCGAGGTCTACACCACCCTCGAGTGCCCCAAGTGCCAGCAGAAGCGTGTCCGCGACTTCAAGCGCGGCGACTTCGTATTCAAGGACGACGAGCCCTGCACGCGGTGCGACGGCATGATGATGATAACGAAGATCGCCCGGAAGAAGGAAGAGGAGAAGAAGAAGGAAGAGCTTAGCTGGTTGTGACTAGGCAGCCGTCTCTCTGAACTATTACGGTGTGCTCGGCCTGTGCCACCGGCCCACCCGACTTTTCGAGGAGCTGCGGGTAACCCATAATACAGTGGCTGCTTAGGAGGTCCGCGAAGGCCTTCTGCCCCTCGGGTCCGGGGAACCGGGTCAGGATCCACCTGCTCGCGAAGGGCAGGGTCCGATACTCCTGCTGGATGTAGGTGAGCATCTGTTTAGGGGGGTCTTCTAGGTTTCGCTTCTTCTCGAACCTGTATATGTGACTGGGTGGGCCGTCCCTGACCTCCCCGACGGCGTTGCTGAGGACGGTGAAGGGCTCGATGGCGTAGACATCTCCCTCCTCGAGTCGGTGGAGATCGTAGCCCGCCACGTTGGGGATGCTCCTACCGGCGTGGACTATGTACCGTCCGAGCTTGTGGCCGGTGAGGTTCCTGATGGGTTTGAATCCCCTGTTCTTTATCGTGTGTTCTATCGTGGCGCCTATGTCCGAGGCTCTAACCCCGGCCTTCACGGTCCTTATGGCCACGGCGAGGGCCTCCTCTGCGGCCTTCACCATCAACGTGAGGGCGGGGTCTAGGCAGATGGTGACCGCCGTATCGGCGATGTACCCGTCTATGTGGACGCCTATGTCGACCTTGACGAGCTGCCCCGGCTGGATCGTGGTCTGGTCCCCGACGGGTGAGGCGTAGTGTGCCGCGACCTGGTTTATGTCGACGTTGCAGGGGAACGCGACGCCGCCGCCGAGCTGCCTCGTGTGGGACTCGACGCGTTCGCATATGTCTATGGCCTTTACCCCGGGTTTTACCTCGCCGCGGATCTGCTCACGGATCTTGGCGGCGATCTTCCCGGCCTTGATGTATTGTTCCTCGGCTTCCAATGAGGGTCTGCTACTTGTTTGGGGCTGTGGGGGAAAAAGTGTTGCCCCCAAACCCAAACAAACAAACACACATTCTACACACATCTATACACCTAAATACATATACTTATAAGCTGGTAAGTATATATCTATATTTGCGGATAAGCAAAGTGAAATGAAGATGCAGACGCAAGGAATAGAGACCTTGGAAAGCAGCAGATACTTTGCTTACTGGAAGAACGCTTAACGCGTGCTGAAAAAATAAGGGTAGATGAAAGAAGATGGGTCGAATCAATGTAGAGCTCTCGGACGAGCTTGAGAAGAGGCTCAGATTTAAGACGATCGAGAGGTTCGGCGGGAAAAAGGGCGACCTCTCAAAAGCAATAGAAGATGCCGTGAAGAAATGGGTCGCCCCAGAGTAAGGCGTGAGAAGGGACGCACAAGTAGATAGCCCGAATTAATTAATCGACCCCCTCCGCTGGCGCAGTGCGACATAAATGCACTATTCGAAGCGCCCGCGGAGGAAGGTTGACACATCTGTTTCTAACAGAAGCTAAGCGAGAAAAAAGGGAAGAAAAAAACAATGATAAACAATGCTACTAGCCCAGAGGAACGTCGACTGATGATACTGAGGGGGATAAGCCTAGATCATACAAGCATAGAGATCGCCGTCGAGATGGGGGTTGGGAAGTGGATAGTGCTGAACGACCTCAGGGCGATGAAGTACAACAAGGATCCGGAGCTCAAACAGGCCTACTTAGACAAGGAGATACGCGCACACGCAAATATGAATTCCCAAATAAAGCTTAGAGATGAAAGATTCCGCCACTTGACGGGGATGACCTTCCAGGAGAGGAACTTCGAGAACATGATCAACTACTACAAAGCGGAGCTACAAGTGATATACAAGTCACAGGACGAGCGCATCGCCATCACAGGCCTATCTAAAAATGTTCGTAAGACATTAAAGCGCAACGAGATCACCACCGGCCACGGGCGCAGGGAACAACTCTCAGGCAAGGCACGCGACTACTTGCTACTCAGGAATTAGGTGAAGACGGGAATGAACTCCGAACAAGTGAAACACATCTCCTACAACGAGAAGAACCAGAACGGTAGACCCAACTCAAACACAGTGTTCTTGGAGGTCCTGAAATACCTGCCCAACGATCTCCTCACCGAGATCACGATTCTCCTCCAGGACTCTGGCTACGTAACAATAAGGCCGATAAAATTAGCGAGGGTTGATTGGCGCAGGCTTGATAGAAGCGTTAAGAAGATGGGTGGCAAATGGGTCTCCAACGTACGCTTCAGCCATTGGAGCATACCTCTTGTACGCCTCCATTAACCAACAATTATAATTTTCAGTACTTTTGAGAAATCTTCACTAAGCATTATTTCTTCGAACACAATTTTTATTAAAATATTATCGATAATATAAAAGGTGCCCAAGCGAGATCACCGCGCTGACCCCGCTTGCGCGTGATCAGCTGAGGAGCGCAGGTATCTCGACTAGCCTAAGCCAGCCTAGTTCCTTCGCAGCCCACTCCTCACGGTTCTGCGGCTTTCAGGTCTTTCACTGCTTGGACCTTTCGTCCGCTCCCACCTGGGCAAAGCAATCTAAGCGGCTAGGGTATATCCGTGTTCCATTACACCCTGCTATCAATTGGCGATTTCTATACTGCTTATTATGGCTCTTTAATGCGCTTTATCAGCTAACAAGGAGCTGGAGCCTGGATACGCCGAATAATTGCGTCTGTTGCAGGTGGCGCGCCGACTGCGTGAAGTGAGGATAAGATTATTGAGAGGAATGAAAGAAGTGATCAACTATTTTGTTGAATGGGTAGCTTGAAGGAGTACATGCCTGCAGCCGCGCCTCGGCTTGGTGTGGTTTGGGTAGGGAAAAGAACATCTCGAGCGATTAACCCATGCCATTCCCAGGGCTCGGTTCTTGTGATGGTTATTGGAAGATAGGGATAGTATGTTTGATAGCCGGTGATCTCTAGCCACCGGTGGGTGGCGAGGTTGTAGAGGTGGATTCCCATCTCGTTTACTTCGATGGGGTTGGAGGTGAGATTTGTGAAGGGTCGAATGATAATGAGTTTTAGGTATCCGTCCTCCTCGAGGGTGAAGATGTATTGGGTTTGGGGGAAAAAGTGTTGCCCTAGGTTACTTGATGATGAGCACCGGCTTGGTGCAGGACTCGACGACGCGTCTGCTCGTGGATCCGAGTATCCAGCCGCTGATCCCGCCGATGCCTCTGCTGCCCATGACGATTAGGTCGGCCTGGTTCTTCTCCGCCTCCTCGACGATTGTGCTGCTCGGGCGGCCCTCGAGTAGCTCCGCCTCGGTTTCTAGTTTCGGGAAGTGTTCCTTTATGTCCTTCATCACGTCGTTCTGGCTCTTCTTGTACATCGCCTTCATCTTGTCCTGGTACTCGGCCCAGTCTTGGGCGGTGGAGATGGGGACGGATCCGAAGCCCTCGTCGGGGAAGACGGGTAGGGTCATCTTTGGGACCACCGTTAATACGATGAGTTTGCCCTTGCATGAGTCGGCCATGTCGACCGCGTAGTCTATGGCGCGCTTCGACTGCTCCGAGCCGTCGAATGCCACGAGTATCTTCTTGAATAACATCGTGTTCGTTTAGAGACGGGGATTCATGATTTATAAAGGCGCCAACCCTAGGATTGGTGCCCGGGGGTCTGCAGGAGCCTTAGGGCCCCGTACTTCTTCTCGATGATGCGCCACTCGTCCTCGTTGTAGAATCTGCAGAGGCCCTTGCCGTATGCCTTGGCTACTTCGACGCAGAATCGCGTGGCCTCCTCGATGTCGGTGGGGTGGCTGGCGCCCGTGGCGCAGCCGGGGACGGTGGACTCGGTGGTTATGGCGACGCCGACGACGGGCTTGTCGGTGACGGTGCAGGGCTGCATTATGCTGTTTATGTGGTCGATTCCGTTGCCGTAGGGGGTTATGTCCTGGGTGGTGAGGGGGCAGACCCGGGGGGTCCTCCCGGTGACTATCTCCATGATGGTGAGGAGGTCGTCGCTGACCTTGAGGAGCCAGCCCTCCTTGGCGGTGGGTGTGATGGCGAAGCCCCTCCACTTGGCGACCCTGTTCCCCTTCGTGGTGTCTATGCTGAGGATGGCGTCCATGTCGGGGGTCACCTCCTCCCCGCCGATGTCGGCGAAGGCGACGGGGGAGCCCATGAAGGGGACGGGTTTGTGGGGTATCGTGGGGGCGTCGGGGCAGACGTGGGTCCCGATCACGACATC
>Ga0315285_10003266_pt1 | contig 16927 bp, 15 predicted proteins | sample YL17G09_36_MG_FD_203698 | JGI IMG/M metagenome (GOLD analysis project Ga0315285, IMG submission 203698) | Sediment microbial communities from Yellowstone Lake, YNP, Wyoming, USA - YL17G09_36 | ecosystem: Environmental > Aquatic > Freshwater > Lake > Sediment | place: USA: Wyoming | collected... | reverse complement strand
AGTGGGCGGAGGCCACTCTCCTCCCCGAGTGCGATCGCAGCCGCGCCGCCCTTCTCCCGGCCGGGGCCATCGCGATGCGCGATCTTGCCATTCAGGCGAAGATGTTCACCTTCGCCGCCCCCGCCCCCGGGGAGGAGGCGTGGTTCCAGAGCATCCTCACCCGCCTCGCCCCGGGTACCGCCATCTACGGTGACGCGCCGGCCTCGATCCGCCCCGCGCTCAGCCGCTCCTCTCACTACTTCGTCTCTGCCGCCGCCGCGAATCTCTCTTTCCTCTCGCGGCTCGAGGCGGGCCCGAGCTTTCACCAGTACTTCAGCTATGTGGACCCGACCGCGCCCCGCTATCTCGCCTTGATCTTCGACTGCTCGGACCTCGGCTTCGCCATCAACGATATGCCTGTGGTGTGGGAGCCCCTGACCCGCGGGTCGCTTCCCCTGGGCTGGGCGCTCCCGGCGGCCCTCGCACACGCCGCGCCGCCCGTGCTTCAGCGCTACTACGACGACGCCTACCGCTCCGGAGTTGACGGCTTCGTCCTGGGTCCCAACGGCGCGGGGGAGATGGACGTCGGCGCCGCCGGCGCGCCGTACGCCTTCTACCGGGCCACCTCCCAGGCGCAGTCAGCCTTGGACGCCCACACCGTCCTCTACGCGCCAGAGTCTGGCGTCGCCGACCTGGGCGCAGAGATCAGCACGTTCGCTGGCCAGACCGGAGCCCGCGGGCTCTTCGTGGTCGCCGGCCAGGACTTCGAGCCGCTCCTGCTCGACGGCGTTCCGGTGGTGGCGGCGCCTCGCGTGGACAGCGCCGGGGCCGCCATCACATACCTCGACCGCATCCCTCTCGATCGCCGCTTCGCCGCGCTCTGCCTCAATCCTAAGCTCATGACCCCGCGGGATGCCGCCCATATCGCCGCGCATGTCGCGCAGCGGTTCGTCGCGGTCGCCCCCGAGCAAATGGTTGACCTGATGCGCACCCCCTCCGAACCCTCCCAGCCCGGGGAACCAACTGCCTCCGTCTCCTCGGTGGACTATCCCTCAGGTCCGCTCGACCCCAGCGTGGCCGTGCCCGTCAAGGCCGTGATCGAAGCGCCCGAGGGCATATCGTCGGCCGTGGTGATGTACTCGCGCGCCGGCAACCCGCGCTCGTTCTACCAGTGGATGGAGGCTGCCGGTGGCGAATATCGCGCCTCGCTTCCGCCCATCCTCTGCGGCGGGGAACTCTCCCTCAGCATCCGCGTGCTCGACCCGGCCGGCCGCGCCTCCTGGTCGCCGGCCTGGACGATGCAGGTCACACGCGTTGACTCCGACGACGATGGCCTCAGCGATGCGGAGGAGCAGTCCCTACTCACCGATCCGCAGAACCCGGACACCGACGGTGACGGCCTGCTCGACGGCGCCGACCCCACGCCCTTGCGCCCCGATCGCATCCCCGCCAACTACCTCGGGCCCATCACTCCCCCGAGTGACCTCCCCTATCTGCCAGAGCCTGGAGAGAGCACCGCTGACCTGGAGGGAAGACACCTGCGGCCCGGTCAGAGCTGCCTCTACTGGCTGCCTCTGACCCTGGTCCCACCTCGCGCCCCGGCGGTGGTGGCCGTTGACGCGATGGGAACCGCCGCCCTGGCCCTCTCGGCCGACCCCGCTCAATCCGGCGAGCGGTTCTCAGGCCAGCTCACCGGGGGTTGGCACGGCCCCATTCTCGCCGGCGCCTACCCCGGGGGAGTTTTCCTCCGGGCAGCTTGCCCCCCCGATGCCACGGGCGAGCTGCTCGTCCGCAGTCTGGCAGTCGTCTCTCCTCCGGACGCACCCTCGATCGGAGGCATCGCGTTCTCCCCCACCCATCCCGGTCCCGAACAGCAGATCGTCATCTCCGCTGCCATCTTCAGCCCAGAACGGATCGGCCAGGCCGCCCTCACCTACCGCATCAACGGGCGCGGGGAGATCACCGTCCCCATGCAGCCGGCGGGAGGATCGCAGCGCTATCAGGCCTCCATCCCGGGCCTGGACAACCGCGACGAGCTCGAGTGGCGGATCAGCGCCCGCGACCGCGAGGGGGCCGAAGCGGACAGCGCTCCCGCCTTCCTGCCGATTGGGGCGCGCGCCAGGGAGACCGTGTCCCTGCTCGCCACCCGTGAGTTCATCGGCGAGTGGTCATCATCCACTGACTGGGACAACGCGGGCCGCACGGCCACCGCGGCCGGCCTCCGAGACAGCGCGGCCGCCAACCTCACCGGTGGCACCTACACGGTGTGGGTTCTCGCGGGAGGTCGGGGCCAGGGCATCACCCTCATGGTGGACGGCAACCGGGCTGGGATGGTTGATCCTGACCAGCCCGACGGGTGGCAGCAGGTGGGTCGCGTTCGCCTTGACTCCGGCCGCCACCGGGTGCAGCTCATCTCTGAGCGGGGCCCACGCGCCCCGCTCGGCGCCGCCCCTCGCTATGCCGCGGTGGTGCTGAGCGCGGACCCCACTTTCCGGCCGCCGGGAGACCGGGTGCTCGACATCTACAACTCCCTCACCCTGCTCGCGCCTCGCCCCGATGACACCCTCACCGGCCGGGTCGAGCTTCGGGCTACCAGCGCGGGCAATATCACAGGCCTGGAGTTCTCCCTCGACGGCCAGCCCCTCCGGAGCGTCAGCGGTCCGCCCTTCACGCTGTCCCTGAACACCCAGCGCCTCCCCAACGGACCTCATAGGCTGAAACTGCACGGGGTCCAGCGCGTCGGCGGGCCCGGGCTCGACCTGGAGATCCCCGTTACCATCGCCAACTGACCTGCGGGGAGCCAGCTCGAAGGCAGGAGCTTGCTCCTGCCCAGCAGTCCCCTATCCTGGCTCGCTTCGCCTCCGCCCCCGCTCAGGCCGCCTCTGCCCGGTCGAGGCGAGCACACCTGCCTCTGTGGAATAAGCAGACTAGGCGGCGGCGGTGCTTCGCCGCTGGGCGGTCACCCATGACCGCACTATCCTGGGCGGGAGGCAACAGCACTGCGGCCCGATCTGCGGCTCTTGGACCCTGGCCTTGTCCGGCTCATCCGAGGGGTGGTGCTGCTCACGGCCACGGTCAGCGCTGGCCTCAGCGCGATCTTGCGGGGCCAGGTCTGGGCCGGATCCGCTTTGGTTTTCGGGGCCGGCACCTACCTCGCGCTCACCGCCCTCGTTCCCTCCATCGCGCGCGCCGCAGACCAGGAGGACTGCCCCCATCACATGGCCCTGGCAGTGGTGGACTTGCTGATCATCACCGCCATCGTCTGGGTCACCGGCGGCGCGCACAGCGAGTACTATCTGCTCTACTACGGCCCGGTTGTCTACGCTGCGGTCCGGCTCCAGGTTCGCGACGGCATCGCCGCGGGCGTGCTCGCGGCGGCGCTCTATGTGTTCGTCGTCATCGCCAACCCCGGGGGCAGCCTGGTGATCACGACCGCGCCGCTGCGCGTGTTGGGCGTGCTGGTATCGGCCGCCATCATGGTGGTATTCTTCGCCCTCCTCAAGCGAGAAGCCCATGCCTACGAAAGCCTGCGCGAATACCTTCACCACTCGCTTCGCCGGGTGACCGCGGTCTACGATGTCGCCCATGCTGCGAACGTCGGCGCCGACCTGGGCGCCGTATTCTCTATCCTGCTCAGCCAGGCTGCTCACGCCACGGGGGCCGATCGCGGCGTGATCGCGCTGCTGGAAGGCGACGGTCAGATCACGGTGAAGGCTGTGTTCGGCCCAAAGCCGGAAGGCGCGGAGGCCCCTGCGGACTGGGATCCCCCGCTCGCCCTGGAGGCCATCGCCAGCCGCGCCACGGTCGGCCCGGCCGAGCACCGCCCGGTTGCGGGCGGCGCCACGGCTGCGCCCGGGAGATTCGTCTACGTGCCGCTGCTGACCCCGGGCGGCCCCATTGGCGTGCTCGCGCTCTACTCGGGTTCCTCGCGCAAGTTGCCGCGGGCCCTTGCCGAGTTTCTGGAGACTCTCTGTGCCGAGGCCGCCACCGCGGTCGAGAACGTGCAGTTGCGAGCCCAACTTAACCGGCTTGCCTCCACCGACCATCTCACCGGTCTCGCCAACCGCCGCGAGATCGAGCACCATCTCGCCCTCGAGGCCGACCGCGCCAGCCGCTATCAGCGCCCGCTCGCCGTCATGATGCTCGACATAGACGACCTGAAGCATGCCAATGACTGCTACGGCCACGCGGTCGGCGATCAGGTCATCTGTGCTCTCGGTCGCGTCCTCGCCAGCCGCCTGCGCACCTCCGACCGAGCGGGCCGCGTGGGGGGGGACGAGTTTCTGGTAGTGCTGCCGGAAACCAGCTCTGAGGCCGCCGCTTGTGCCGCGAATCGCATGATCGAGGAGTTCAGGCTGGAGCTCCAGTCCCTGCGGAGCTGGCAGGAGATGAAGGCCTCACTGGGCCTGAGTGTGGGGATCGCCTCCGGGGGGAATGGCCTGCTGCGCTCCGGGCAACTGCTAGCTCGCGCCGACCAGGCGCTCTACGAGGCGAAGCGAACCGGCAAGAACCGCGCCTGCCTCTCTCCGACCGGGCAGGCCCAGCCCCTCGCGGTCTCCTCGCGCTAGCTCACCCCCGGCATTTCGTCTGGCCTTGCTACCGCTTCCCCGCCCCCGGAGCGTAGATCTTCTGTACCTCCTGGGCCACGGCCTTCTTCAGATCATCAGCCGTCCAGTACCGGCCCATGTCCTGGGAGAAATCCACGTCATAGGGGTGCGGCTTGGCCTCTATGCGGTATTCCTTCTGCAGGTTGATCATCACCCCGGGTACTGTCATCTTCGCGCTCGCGAATGCCGCCGCGCCCTGCTCGGTGCGGTAGTCAATATACTTGACATAGACCTTCCCCGGGTATTGCTGGGCCAGGCTCTTGAGGAGGTCCATCAGCGGCTTGTGACCATCATCTATCGCGAAGAAGGCGACGATCCGCACCTTCGCCTCCTTGGACCCGGCCTCGAAGAACGGCTGCTTCGGAAGGGCGCTGGTCACCGGCTCCAGCGAACTCGTCTTGGCCTTCGGTCCCTTGAACTGCTGGCCCGGCAACACGGGCCGGCCGCAACCCGCACAGGCCGCCAGGCCCAGAACAGGGAGCACGGCTCCCAACCAGCGGCAGCGATCCATCTTGACTCCTCCTGATCGGCGGCCCGCCTCAGGCAGACCGGGGCGGCTACCTGCACCGCCTTTCTGCACAACGCTTCCACGGCCGGGCCAGCCATTCCTGTCATGGCGACCGGGCGCGACCTCCCGCTCTGACGAACCTGACTACCGTGCGGCGGGCGGTGGTACAATAGCTGGGCCCAGGGGGCCGCGCGCCACGCGCGATGTCGAAGTTGAGGAGAGCACGTGCAGGTGGAACTGGAAGCTAAGTACGACCGGCTGAAGGCCATCTTGTCTGAGGGTGGCGGGGTGCTGGTCGCCTACTCCGGCGGCGTGGACAGCACTCTCCTGCTGAAGGCGGCGGTCGAGCAGCTCGGTGACCGCGCCCTCGGCGTGGTCGCCACCTCCGAAACCTACCCGTCTCAGGAAGTGGACGAGGCGGTCTGCTTGGCGGGCGAGCTGGGCGCGCGCCTGCGCACTATCCACACCGACGAGCTGGAGCTGGAGCAGTTCGCGACCAACCCCCCAGAGCGGTGCTTCTACTGCAAGCAGGAGCTGTTCGGCAAGCTGCTGGAGATCGCCCGTGAGGAGGGCCTCCCGATGGTGGCCGACGGCAGCAACGTGGACGATACCGGCGACTACCGGCCGGGCATGAGGGCGGCCTCGGAGTTGGGTGTTCGGAGCCCGCTGCGAGAGGCGGGCTTCACCAAGGCCGACATCCGCGAGCTGTCGCGAGAGCTGGGGCTGCCGACCTGGGATAAGCCGTCCTTCGCCTGCCTCGCCTCGCGCTTCCCCTACGGCGAGCGCATCACGCGGGAGAGCCTGGGGCGAGTGGGAGCAGCCGAGCAGGTGCTGCACGACCTCGGCATCCGTCAGGTCCGCGTCCGCCATCACGGCGACATCGCCCGCATCGAGGTCGGGCTGGACGACCTCACGAAGCTCATCCAGCCCGGCAGCCGGGAGCGGATCGTGTCCGAACTCCGGAAGCTGGGCTATCTCTACGTGACGCTAGACCTGGAGGGCTACCGGACAGGGAGCATGAACAAGCCGCTGGCGCGAGGTGGGCCCGCCTAGTCCGATGCTTGGAGAGCCGCGCCTGGCCGGGCCTTCAGAAGTCCCAGTCCGGCTTCGGTGGCGGCAGCAGGAACGCCCAATCCAGCGCCTCGAGCAGGGGCTGGGGCGCAGAGATGCTGTCGGTGATGGCCAGCCCACTGGCAGGACGGACGCCCAGCCACAGCCGGGTGAAGGCCCCCACGGAAGCGCTGACCGTTGGCAGCGCGCTATCCATGCCGTTCTCGGCTCCCGAGGACGTGCCGGCGGTGACGACGTACTCCCCTCCCACTCCCCGCCAGCGCGACCTGCCGTCCAGATACCGCTCGATGGGATCGCTCAGCCTCAGGTTGAACCTCACCTCCGCGCCGCGCAGACGCGTCCTCGCCAGGCATCCCGGCAGGTCGCAGATGCGCATCTGCCAGTAGGCCGAGGAGTGCATGTTCGCCCCGAAGCGAGGGCCTTCGCTCACCGCCCGTTGCTTGAACGGACGGGACAGCAGATCCTGGAGTTGGATCCCCTGCGGCTCGCGCATCCTCACCAAGTGGACCTGGTCGCCGAAAGACCTGAGCAGCGCCATCAGCTCGAGGAACTGCTCTCGGCTCTGGAAGGTAAGCCACCCGATGTGGTAGGGGCCCTGCTCCAGATCGTCGGGGGTGCACCAGAAGTGGTGGGTGAGCTCGCCGTTCGGTCCGTCGCAGTAGCCCAGCCCAAAGGCCGCCTTCGGGGAGCGCAGCATGTCCCCGCGCGTGAAGCTCGCGGCCCGGAGATTGCACGCGCCGTGTCCGCGCCGGCGCGCGAGCCGCGACTGGTGGACCGTCTGCCAGTCCTCCCCGCCGAGGCGGCGAGGAACGCGCGGCCTCATCCCCACTGTCAGTTGGCTGGGATCGAATCCCACCCAGTGCTCGTAGCAGCCGCTGCCGAACCCGAGCTGGTCGTAGAACCCCTGGTCGAAGATGCCCAGCCCGGCCAGCACCGCCCCCTGCTCCATCACGGCCTCGGACAGCGCGGCCGCGATCAGCCGCCTCGGGAGGCCTTGCCTGCGCGCGATCCGGCTGGTGCTGACCCCACTGATGCAGACGAACGGAAGCTCTTCCTCCAGGTAGCGGATCGAGCCCGGCGCCGTCTGCACCAGGCACTCGGCGGCCCCATCTAGCTCGGCCACGAACGCCGGCCCCGCCTCCAACCACCAGTGCATTGGCTCTTCGCGTCCGGGGGCGAGCCAACCCACCTCGTGCCAGATGCGGCGAACCGCTTCCCTGTCTCTGCCGGGGTCATAGCTCCGGAATGACATACCTCCGCTCTCCCGCTGCGGATCGATGAGGAGGAACGGCTACTCGCTGTCGGTCGCGGCCGCCTCTCCGTTCCCCTCACGTCCTTCGGCTCCGGGCTCCGCCACCTCTTCGGTGACCTGGGCTTGGTCCACCAAGAACCGGAGGATCTTGCGGTGGCGGAGGCGGCTCATCACGCGGCTGAGTTCCGCGGCGTCTCGCAGGCGTTCCTGCACGCGCTCTTCGGGCGTCTTCTCGACCTCCGCCAGGCGGTGCACCTCCGCGTGCAACTCCTCCTCCGTAACCTCGATCTTCTCCCGCTCCCCGATCTCGTTGAGGATCAGCGCCTGGCGCGCCGCCTGGCGCGCGTCGGCCTCCAGATCCGCCCGCCAGTCGTCGAACGACTGGTTCGCCTGCCGCAGATGCTGATTGAGAGTGAGGCCGCGCCGCTCCAGCTCCTCCGTGATCTCGTCTATGCGGCGATCCGTCTCCCGGTCAACGATCGTCTGCGGCACGTCCAACGAGGCCGACTCCGAGAGCTGTCGAAGGAGCTGGTTGCGAACGTCTTCATCCGCGATCGCCCGGCCGATCACCTCCAGGTTCTGGCGGATCCGCTCGCGCAACGCGGCCATGTCCGCCAGATCCGAGACCTGCCTTGCGAACTCATCATCCGCCTCCGGAAGTTGGCGACGCCGCACCTGCGCGACCGTCACGCGGAAGTGCGCTGTCTTCCCGGCGAGCGACTTGTCCGAGTGCGCCTCGGGATAGGTGACATCGAGCTCTCGCAGCTCACCGGGCCGCGCCCCGACCAGCGCCTCGTTCAGCTCCGGGAAGAGCTGGTCCGCTCCCACCTCCAGCGGGTACCCGGCGGCGCTGGCCTCCTCCCGCTTCTCACCCTCCACCAGCATCTCGTAGTCCACCACCGCCAGGTCGCCCTTCTCGATCGCCGCCCCCTCGGGCAGTCCCGCGTACCGCCCCTGGCGCGCGCGCAGGCGGTCCACCTCCGAGTTGACTTGCTCCTCGGTCACCGGCGTGATGTGCCGCGTCGCCTGAAGCCCCTTGTACTCGCCCAGCGTGATCTCGGGTTGAAGTGTGACCACTGCCTTGAAGCTCAGGACCCCTTCGCCGGTGATGTCGGCCTCGCTGATGCGAGGCTGGCCCAGGTCCTTGACCCCGGCCTTCTCCAGGGCCGCGCCATAGGCGTCCCCCACCAGCGACTCGATGATCTGGTCCTTCAGCGCCTGCTGGTCCACATGGCGCTCCACCATCGCCCGCGGCGCTTTCCCCCTGCGAAATCCTGGAATGCTGACCCGGCGCGAGAATGCCCTCAGCGCCTCCTCTCGCACCTTGTTCACCGGCTCCGCCGGCACGCGGACACTCAGCTCGACCTGTCCGCCCTCGAGCGGAGTCGTCTCAACCTCTACCTCCAGTTCGCGCGCTTCTGAGCTAGACACAGCCATGCTCCCTGATCAAACTTCGGGCTCGCCGATCTCTCAGGCGAGCCCTGAAAACAGACCTGATCGTCCACCCACACCCGGCCGAAGACCGTCCGGTGGCTCACGTGGAGCGGGAGAAGGGACTTGAACCCTCGACCCTCACCTTGGCAAGGTGACGCTCTACCACTGAGCTACTCCCGCTCATCCCCTGCCGGCCGTCCGGAGCGCTGGTGGGCGAGGGGAGACTTGAACTCCCACGGCTTTCGCCACAGGATCCTAAATCCTGCGCGTATACCAATTCCGCCACTCGCCCGGAGCGCCGGCGCAGTCAGACCTCGGCCGCAACGGTATCATATCCACCCCCGCCGCGGGTTGTCAAGCCGCGCCGCCTCCGTAGGAGAGGGGACTCCGCGAAGTCCTGTCCCGTGGCGAATTGCCCCTGAGCGCGCAGGATTGCTCGACCTGACAGGAGACGAGGAGGTTGAGCATGAAGGGCCGCACACCACTCCGCGTACTTACCGCGCCCACTCCCCAAGAGGCCATGGGGCAAGCGGTAGAGAACTTCTTCGCACGCTGCGCCGCGCGGGGACTGGCCGAGGGAACCACCACCTTCTACCGGCAGCGACTTCGGCGCCTCCTGGGCTTCTGCCAACAGCAGGCCCCTGACGCAGGGCCGGCCGACGTGACTGCATCCCTGGTGCGCAGTTTCTTGCAGGCCGAGCGGGAGCGGACCTCGGCGGCTGGCGCTCACCACGCGCGGGCCACCCTCAGCGCCTTCTTCTCACACTTGGAGCGAGAAGGACTGCTCACCGAGAATCCCATGCCCAAGGTAGAGCGAGTGAAAGCCGCACAGAAGCTGGTGCGACCGCTTGCCGAGGAAGAAATAGCGCGGCTGCTGGAGAGCTGCGGCCGGGGCTTCCTCGGGGCACGATTGAAAGCCCTCCTCGCCCTGCTGGTGGATACCGGCCTGCGCGCCTCTGAGGCCTGCGGCCTGGACCTGGGAGACGTGGACCTGAATACCAGCCTGCTGCGAGTGCGCAAGGCGAAGGGCGGCAGAGAGCGCGAACTGCCCTTTGGGCGGGCGGCGCGGGCAGCACTGCTGGGGTACTTGGCACGGCGGGGCGAACTACCCACCGCGGCACTCTTCGTCAGTCACTTCGGCGACCGGCTGAACCGGAGCGACCTGCACCGGATACTGAAACGGGCGGGCGAGCGCGCGGGCATTGCCAACGTGCACCCTCACCGCCTGCGGCATAGTGCGGCGACGCTCTTTCTGCGAGGGGGCGGCAACATCTTCAGCCTACAGAGGATGTTGGGCCACAGCAGCCTGGCGATGGTGCGCCGCTATGCCGAGGTCACTCAGGCCGACCTGGTAGAGCAACACCGGCAGGCTTCACCGGGTGACAGGTTCCTCTCGCAGGTGCAGAAGGCAGGAGGGCGCAAGCGGCTGCGGTAACGAGCAGGCGGCGTTCTCGGCGCAGAAAGGGCCGCGCCAGAGGAGCGAGGGATATGAACAAGGGCAAGTGGGCGGCAGTGATTGTGGCGGCGTTTGTACTGTGTGTGGCAGCGGCGATGGGAGTCACCCTACGCCAGGCGCGAGCGGAAGGCGGCGTCAGTGGGCCGACGGGGGCGGTGGCAAACATTGGCGGGCCGACTGCCGCGGTCATGGGAAGCACCTGGAGCGTGATCGCGGGGCCGGTAACGAAAGGGGGCGATGTCGTAGGGTACAACATCTACGTTTTCCAGGAGAAGACCGGAATCCTATGGGCGTGGGAATCTGGTGCGGCACGGGAGCTTATCCGGATTCCGACACGCGAACAGGAGGGCATGTTCGATTCCGGTCGCCCCCGCGGGGCGGTACGGTAGAACGCGGCGGAGGAGGGGTGCGGTCACGAAGCACCGGGCCTGCTCGCGCCGGTTGGGGCAGGGCTCGCGCGGGCCGCGGGGGGCGATGGCGCGACGGACAGGGTGCAAGGGGGCGTGCGCACTCGTGTGTGGCGCGTGTCCGCGAGCGCACTACCGCGCCTCGGAAACGGTGGAGCAGCCATCGTGGGGGCCCGGCCAGCGCGGGAAGTGAGGCGCCGTAGGTCCGGGCGTCGCGGGCAACAACGGCAATCGGCACGGCCCCTGGGCGAGGTCCGGGGGCCGTGGTGTTCGCGGTTAGCGAGAGGCACGAGGACCCCTTCTGCTTCGCATCGCTACCGAGTAGCCCCACCCCACACGGCACGCGGACGAGCGCCAGCCCCGCACCATCTTACAGGTAGCCGCCGACTGCGGAACCATTCCTTTCAGCAGATAGTTTCGCCAGCCCCTGGAGAGGCGACCTCAGGTATGTCCCGCCGGGCCGCCCCCATGTTACTTCTTGTGCCACTTCCTGGAACTACTGGTTCACCACCCCCGCGGGGTAGGGTGCAGTTTCTTTGCCGCAAGGCAGAGGAAATCCGGGCGGGCTGGTATGCGTGAGAGCGGAGGTCCGATGAACAAAGACTTGTCGGGACGACGTTGGTTGGGCAAGGAACTGATGGCCTTGCGGGTTCGGCACTGCGGCCGCAGATCACTCTCCTTCTTCGCCCGCGGTGTTGGCTTGACAGCCATGGGCCTCTGGAGAATCGAGAAGGGCGAGCGGCCTCTACGACCAGCAATGGCTAAGCGGGTAGCCGACCGCTTGCCTGGCGCGGCGGAGGTGCTCGCGGAGTACGAGAGGCGTGTCCGATTAGCACGCGGAGTGGCGGGGGCGGAAGAGGTCCCTTGCCCCGAAGCGCTCCGTGACCTACAAGAGGCCGGTGCACGGGCCTACCGTGTGAGGGTCGGCAGGAACCGGGTTTACGTCTACACCGTGGCGGCGGCGGCCGCGGCCGGATCGTAGGCTTACACGCGTAGACGGCCCCAGCGTATCGGAGCGGAGGCCGTCTGTGCGGATACCTTGATTTCTCTGGCAGGATGGCGGCCTGCCAGGAGAGTGCGACCAAGAGGCCCACTCTCAGGGGGTACTGTGCATGAGTATACCACTTTCTGGCTCACCCGTTACACAAAAAGTTGGGCCGGCGGTGGCCGGAGCGGGGCTGAGGCAAGTGAACGCTCCGCGCGCCAAGCCTCCCTGCGACCCGGAGGCCGAGCAGGCCACGCTCGGGGCCATGCTGCTGGAGCGCGGAGCGGCGCTCGCCGCGGTCGGCCTTCTGACCGCCGGCGACTTCTACCACGAGCCCCACCAGCGGATATTCGCGGTATTCGCGGACCTAGCGACCGCCGGGCCTTTCGACCTCGTGACGGCGCGATCTGCCTTTCTGGAGCGCGGCGAACTGGAGGCGGTGGGTGGTCATACCTACTTGGCCGAACTCCAGGCGACCGCGGCAAGCGCAGGAATGGCCCGGCACTACGCCGAGACGGTGCGCCGATGCGCCATCCGACGGCGGCGGTGGCTGGCCGCGCTGCGGTTCACCCAGGACCCGCAGGACGTGGAGGCCGAACTCGCCCTCGCGGACGCGTTCGCCGACTCAGAACGGCTGGCTGAGGCCGCTTCCTGGGCCGAGGTGGCCGACACCTCGCCAGAGGTGGCCTGGCTGGTGGATGGCGTGGCATTCCGGGGCGGTCTTACCATCCTTTCCGGGCCGGGTGGCGCGGGCAAGAGCTACCTCGCGCTGACCCTCGCGCACGCGGTAGCCACAGGCACTCATTGGCTGGGCCACTTCCCTACGGAGGACCGTGGCCCGGCGCTGTATGTTGACGCCGAGCGGGGCCGTCACCTCATGGCCCGGCGTCTTCGGGAAGTGGAGAGTGCCGCGGGTCGGCCCCTCGGTGTGGACTTCATCTTCCGCCCGCCGAAGCTGGACGCGGCCTTCCTGCGCGCCGCGGTGCGCGACCGCAAGCCCGCCCTCGTTGTTCTGGACTCACTCTCGCGCCTGCTGCCGGAGGGTGCCGACGAGAATAGCAACCCGGCCATGACCGCGGCCCTCGAACCCGTGCGCCTGATCGCCGAGGAGTTCTCGACAGCGCTCCTGGTTCTCCACCACGACCGCAAGCCCCAAGCCTTCGCCGACAACAGCGGCGCGGCCCGCGTGCGCGGGGCCTCTGCCATTGTGAACCTGGCCGACATCGTGGTTTGCGCCTCGCAGGACCCCGAGGGCCGCGTACTGGTACAGACAGCCAAGACCTGGTTCGGCGACCCCCTGCCGGCCTTCGCGGCGCGCTTCACGGCTGACCCGGAAGGCGGCGCGACCGTGCTCCTCTACGACTCCGACCTAGAGACGCGCGCCATGAAGAAGGACCTCGCCCGGAAGATCGCCCTGGACGCGCTCGCCCAGGGTCCCCGAACGCAGCGGGAACTCCTGGCCCTCGGCAAGAGGGAAGGAATCAGCGACCGGTGGGTGCGTGACACCCTCACGGAACTCGAAAAGGCAGGCCACGTCAAGGCCGACTTCGCCGGGAGGGAACGCACTTGGCAGCTTGCCTAGCAAGCAACCACGTTTGCACGACGTTGGCACTGACGTTGGCACTCTCAAAAACTGACGTTGGCACCTTGGCACTCGGCCCCTATAGGGTATGGCTGCCAACGTTTCTGCCAAAGTGACGTTGGCACTATGTTGGCACTGACGTTGGCACTCATGGGCGCGGCGGCGAGAAGGCCGCCTTGGGCGGCGGCCCCTTCGCCTTGCGCCACCTTCCGCCTACGCGCGAACGGCCGCCTGGATACCAGCCGCCGCAGGCTTGGCCCCCCTTCCCCCCACGGGAATAGGGAATCCGGAGTGAACAGAGCTGGCGGCGAGGGGCCGGCGTGGCTGAGTACCCCCAGTCATGCTGACCCCTCGGGCCAGAGAACAGAAGGAGCAGATCATGCCAGAGAGGTCGGCAGTCCTGAAAGAGCAGGCCTTTCCGAAGTCTATGAGCGAGCAGGTGTATGTCCAGAGGCAGACCTTCGGCGGCCGCCCCTACATCGGGGCGCGAGTCTACTTCCTCGCCGATGGTGGAGACTGGCGGCCCACACGGAAGGGACTGACCCTCTCTCCCGAGCTGGCAGCGCAGGTGGCGAAGGCGATGCTGGCCATGCTGACCGCAGACGAGAAGGAAGCCGTAGAGGTAGCGGCAGAGGGGAACTGATATGCCAAGGGACGCTGACGGGCTGACGGCGCGCCAGGCGCGCTTTGTTGACGAGCTGCTGGCCGACCTCAAAGCTGACGGGAAGGCCGCGGCGATCCGGGCCGGGGCTTCGCCTAAGCGGGCGCACGCCACGGCCTGCGAGTGGCTGAAAGACCCCCGCGTGCAAGCTGTTATCGCGCGTAAGCGGGCGCGGCTGGCGAACAAGCTGGAGCTGACGGCGGAGGGCGTACTGCGCGACCTGGCCGCGGACCGGGAACTGGCGAGGAGCCTGGAGCAGATGGGGCCGGCGGTGAGGGCGAGTGAGCTGCTCGGGAAGCACTTGGGCCTCTGGAAAGACCGCGTGGAGCTGACGGGCAAGGCCGAAGGCCCAATACAGATCGTGGAGGTGGTGCGCGGCGAGGTGACAGAGGTGGAGATCGTGCGGTCGGATTCCGAGGGGGCGACGGCATGACCGCGATAGCGTGGGCTGAGGTGGCCGAGGTTCCCGTGGTGCGGCGACTCGGGCCGCAGGTCAAGCAGGCCAAGTGCGTGCTGCGCTGCGCGAACTACGGAGGATCCCATTGCGCGCGCTGCCGGATTCCAGACGCGAGGGGCGCGCCATGCTGCCCCGAGTGCGGCGGCCGGCTCTACTACCTGGACACGACTAGGGACGAGCGGGGTGCGGCCTCCCTGTGGGCCTGTGACGGGAAGCGGGACTGCCCCTCTCCCACCATCCGGGTTCCCTTGTCGAAATCGGCTGAGCAGGCGGAAGAGGAGCAATCGGCAGAGGCGGAACTGGCACAGTACAAGGCCGCCCGGGCGCGCCGGCTACAGACTGATCGGCAGCGCAAGCGCCGGGGGAAACAGAGATCGGCTATCGGGGAGACTGCCGCGTCACGCTAGCCCCCTCTCTGGTGGCAACGTCGAGCGCCCTGCGCCAATCTAGGAACGGCCCTGCTGTCCTGAGACCTTCCCGCGTCACGGGAGGCCCTTTCCGGTGGTACCCTGAGTGACCGAAAGCGGCTCTAGCGGCTCTCCAATGCCCCTGTGGGCGATTCCGAGGAGCTGCGCCTGCGAGTGACGTGGGCGAAAGGCGAAAACGGGCTTGTAGGCGGTCCTGTGAGGGCCGGTTAGGGAGGCCCCTGGGGGAAGTATCCCGCGGCGCTGCGGCCGCCACAGGCGAGAACCTGGGCGACAATGCCGGGTTCGTGGTGCGGGGCGCAGATCGCCAGGGCGAGGAGTGGTGGACGGCCCCTGTGGGGGAAACGGCACAAGCCCGAACATAGCTCTTGACTCACCCTTCCTGATGTGGTATATGAAAAGGGAACCCTTCACGTATACCACGAGGGAGGAGAGGCAAGGTGAGAGCAGCGGGCTATGTGCGAGTGTCCACCGAGGAGCAGCGGGAGGAAGGTTATTCCCTGGCGGCGCAGCGGCGGCAGGTCAAAGCCTTCTGCGACGCGAAGCGGTGGGAGCTGGCCAAGGTCTACGCCGACGAGGGGCTATCGGCGAAGGACACGCAGAACCGGCCGGCCTTGCAGGCGCTGTTGGCAGACGCGAAGGCCCATGGCTTCGACGCGGTAGTGATATGCAAGCTCGACCGGCTAAGCCGGAATACGCGGCAGCTCCTGGCGCTGGTCGAAGATCACTTCACAGGGAATGGGGTGCGACTGGTGAGCATAGGCGAAGGGATAGACCCTACCACGGCAACAGGCGAGTTCACCCTTACCGTGTTGGCAGGCCTGGCGCAGATGGAGCGCAAGCAGATCAGCGAGAGAACCAAGGCCGGCATGGGAGAGGCCCGGAAGCAGGGCAGGCACATCGGCCGGGTGGGCTATGGTTTCCGCATGGGCGAGAGTGGCGAGCTGGTGAAGGTTCCCGAGGAGCAGGTGGCACTCGCTCAGGCGCGGCGGCTGGTGAAGCGGTTAGGCTACCAGAAGGCCGCGCAGCAGATCGGCTGGCCAGTCCCTACGCTGTGGTATCGAGTGGCGGGCAGGCAGCGAAGGGCCAAGGCCGCGCGGGGGCGATAGTGACCTCATTGGAGCGTTGGCGGCAGCTTATGCGGTGGTGGATTCGGACCCATGACGTGAGCGCGCTGGCAGAGGGACTTTCGCGTATGAGTGAAGGCGACCGGGCCGCGGCCCTTGAGGAAATCAACGAGGACGGCAGCGAAGTGCTTTCCCGCGACCTTGGCGAACTTCTGCGCCGGCATGACCGGCAGCTCGTCCTCTTCTGACCTGGGCGCGATGTGAGTGGCCGCGCAGGCGGGCCGCAGAGGCGCTGACCGGGGCCACCCGATGGGGCGAAAAGGCAGGGAATCGCCTCGCTTTTCCCCCTTCCGGTTAGTTCTACCCCATTCTGCCTGATTCCGGCTGCGCTGCTTGACCTGAGAGGGGCGCTTCGCGATCGGGATGGGGTGAGGGTCCACGCGATCGGGGCGGCCCACGCGTGCACGGGTGTAGTCGTCATGCTGGCATGACCTTCTTTTCGTGGCACGCGAGGGCGGGAGATCGCGCTTGACTCTGCGGCCGACGTGTGGCAATGTCCCCACTGAGAGTAGCTGCGCGCTGACCCCCGCGGCTTTTCACCAAGGCGCTGCGCTCGGGCCGGCGCGTCCTACTTTCGAGGAGGCAGGGAAGATGAGCTGCGGAGTGTTGACCCCGGAGAAGATCGGCGAGAAGGTGGAGGACTGGCAGGCGCGGGCGCTGGACGCATTGCGCGAAGAGGGACACGGTGAGGGCCACGGGGAGGGCGCGAAATGGGTGACAGACCTTCGGCCCGTGACTGTCGAACCCGTCATTGCTGCCGACGGGCGCTGCGTGGGGCTGACGGTGGACGGGGAGGCCGACGACCCTAAACCTTACACGCTCTGGCTTTCACCGGCAGAGGCGCGGCGGCTCGGGCAGGCACTGGTGAAGCAGGCCGCGAGTACGATCGTGGCGACGGCGGAAGAGGATCTGATGTTGCTTTCGCCGATGGGGTTGGCGATCGGGCAGGAGGTAGTGCGGGCGAAGTGACTGACTA
>Ga0315285_10003265_pt1 | contig 16929 bp, 16 predicted proteins | sample YL17G09_36_MG_FD_203698 | JGI IMG/M metagenome (GOLD analysis project Ga0315285, IMG submission 203698) | Sediment microbial communities from Yellowstone Lake, YNP, Wyoming, USA - YL17G09_36 | ecosystem: Environmental > Aquatic > Freshwater > Lake > Sediment | place: USA: Wyoming | collected... | reverse complement strand
CCCCCGCGTTCATGGCAGTGACCATAAGGTTAGCGTTGCTGTAATATCTGTAGACGATTCCATCGACCTTCACCACCCTATCACCGCTCAGGCTTCCAAGCGGGTAATCGGATGAGCCATGGTAGTTTGGGGCTCTTGTGAACCTGTACCACTGAGTCTTCAGAGAGCTTTTGTACACGAACGGACCGCTGCCGACAAGCCAGCTAGGATCCTTCGAACCAAGCACGTTCGGGTCGTTCTCCCAGATGTACTTCGGAAGGATCGGGATCACGACCAAGTCATCGAACAAAGTCGCCTTAGGGAACTCCACATCGATTCCGACCTGGAATGTTCCGGTTGCGTTGGCGCCGGTCACAGCGCTGAGATAATAGTCCCAAGCGCCCCCTGGGTTGTTCTTGATCAGGTTGATCGTGAACGCGACATCTTCCGCCGTCAGCTGGTGCGATTTGTCATTGATGTTCTCGAGGTTCCTGAAGTACGCATTGTGCGTGATGTTGACGTACAAGGTCATGTTGCCGCTCGGGTGATTGACTGTGGTGTAGTCAGTGGCCAGATCATTGACAGGCCCCTCCCAGTCCTCGTTGTACTGGAACAACACACTGTACATTAGATTGTACGCAACGTAGTCGAAAAGGGACACAGGGTTGAGAGGGTTCCAGTTCGCCTGATCCCAAAGAACCCCCACTTTCACGTAGTACTCAGCCGCAGCTGCATTCTGAACAAAATCGGCCATCGGCAGGACCATGGGTACTGCCGAGACCAACAGAACACCTACAACGGACAACGCAAGCAAACGGGTTAGTCTCACACAACGACCACTCACATTCATCCCCCTCGACGACTCCATTTCCTCAGCCCAGACGGAACAAAGTCCGCGTCTGTCCCTGCGTGCTGGATGGTGTTTCCTTGGTATAAAATGATTTGTTGCTGGACGCGCGAAATCACGTAGTCATGCTCATTACTCAGGACGTGACGCGGAATAGGAGGAGGAGTTTCATCCACATACGCGGACAGCCGGTTCGCACTTACCTTGTCAACTTAAGCACTGCATCGAGTCGGCGCAATTCACTGCCGTCTCCTGTGAAAGCAGGAATCTCGTTTTCCTTCCTTTCGGTCTTCTCTCAACAGCCAGAGTATGGGAAGACCAGCGAGCCTGGTGGGATTCGCACCGTCAACCTGATAGCGGATCGGAAGAGAGGTTCAACCAGAGGGGAAGGTGCTCGGAGTCAAACAATTTTCCTTTCTCTCACAACACCGTTCTGGCGGCAGCCGGACAACTCTTTTCTGGAGTCATTGGGAGCAGATTCGGCGCCCCTCAGGTCCTCTATATATGTGGCCCTTGGAGATAATAATATGATGAACTTGTGATAATTGGGCAAACGCTAATCATCGTCGAGTCTCCTGCAGCATGAGGCACGCCTCTACTCTGACAACCGAGCACTACTACTGTCGCGCAAGGGCTGACCTTGCCTTCGCTGGTGTCAATGACGCATTCAACTCCGTCTTTACGCACGAGCCAGCTATCGCTGAGGAAAACGATTGAATTGAAATCCGAGAATAGTTATCTGGCTAGAACACGGAGTGGGCCCAACCGGGCCAGAACCAGGGCACAGCCAGACAGTTGAGCCTGGATTCTAATGCGACAGCGAAAGAGCAAGGCCAGTTCGACAAACCCTTTGATGCTTTTTCCTTATTACCCTTTCAAGACGGTCAGGCTCAGATCGATCTCCTCTTTTCCCCCTTCGCAGTAGTGACCTTGTTTCCTTCTTGATGTGATGATTGAACAGCAGAATGCCGCCTCCCCTATGGTCTTTTCCGAGGAAGCAGTTGGCATCGTGTCTGTTCATGTTGTCGTTGCATGAGTGATTCACGCCACATCTAACTTAAATGGCACACTGAGTTTAGGGTTAGATTTGAACATTAATTCTACACATTGAATTAAAATGTGCGAGGGCCCGGATTATGGCCCGGAATCTACTGGCAATTAAACCCCGCACCTATAGAATTCACGAGTGCTAGGGACAAATCGAGGGCCGATTATTGGCATCGAATCTACCAGCAATTAAAGGTCACCGCGATAAATGCCGGTACGAAATGTGCGGGGTATTCCGCCCGTACCGTCGCCTTTCTTCTCCACGGGCTTTTCTCAAAAGCTGAAGTGGGCCCAACCGGATTTGTGCCCACTGAAATGACTGGCTCGGTGTAAGAAGGTACAGTACCTCAAATCTATGGCATCTCAGGAAGGGTATCAGAAACGAGGGGTTCGTGACCCCTCGCAAACCCCTTTCCTTTTTCTCGGCTATGAGCTCTTCCGAACAGTGACCAAGAGAAAGGTACTGGTTTATATCCCTCGAGAAACTTACTGTTTGTATGGCCCAAGGCATATGTGTCAATTGTGGAAAGGCGCCAACTTGGCACGCGACAGGATTCTACTGCACGACACAGGGATGCGAGAATTTTGGGAAACTGTACTGCTATCATTGCGTCCCTAAGGCAGGTTTCGCAAAGCAAGCAGTCTGCCCTAAATGTGGTCGGCTGATGAAGAAATAGGTGAGTGAACTGCCCTTCTCCTCTCCAGCACGATACAGAGGCAATCAAGGAGTGCTACGACTCGAAGATGGGAAGCTCGTATTCGCCAGGCGGGGTGGCCTCATTGATCGAGGCGAGTACATCATTCAAACCATACCACTCTGGTCAATAAGATCTGTGGAGGCCCGAAACTCCATGAAGCCAACGCTTGTGGTATTGATCGAAGGTTCAGTCGTTTCGGGAATTCCTCGTCACGAGTTTATTGTCGATGCCCCAGGACCATGGGTCAGTGCAATTCAAAGTGAAATGAAGAAGGTTGAAGTGCGAGCTCATCAATCGCCACAACCAATCTACGTGAAGGAAGTAGTGAGAGAGATTGTGAAGTACCCTTGCCCGTACTGCAACTCTCTGATAGAGGTTACTTCGACCAGTTGCCCGGTTTGTGGGGCTCCTCAAAGGAAGTAGTTCCATCGTCATCCGGAAGGTCTTTTCCGAGGCTCAACCTCTCTCCCTATCCTTAATGCTACCTTGGGCTCATTCGCAACTCATTAGGGTATGCCGAAATGATGAACCCGATTTCGATGATTGTCAAAGCAATCAAGGATTGGCTGACGAAGCGAGAAGAAGAGCGCAAGTATTGGGGATGGCATGACACGCTCTATGCTGGTGGCAGCCGACAGAGCCAAGAATGGCAGCAACTCCGCCTTCAAATTCTCCGCAGGGACCACTACCGCTGTGTTCGATGCGGACGGTCAGGACGTTTTCCAAGACGAAGCAAATGGGAACCTTTCGTGCCGACAGGTCCGTACGTTGGACTACACGTGCATCATGTGAAGGCGCTCAGTAGAGGGGGATCTAACAACCCAGAGAACCTTCAGACACTCTGCATATGGTGTCATGAGAACGAAACTGGCAGGCCCCTCAAAGGGGCTCGATAGAGCTTCCGTCACTGAGACCTTGAGAAGATTCAGATAACATCCTGAGGCACGTCTTTGGTCCAGGTTTCAAACGAGCAACCGGAGGGATTGGGCAGCATGATCTCCAACTGCTGGGATTCTCCTTCGTGAGAAACTCGGCTGGTCAATTGTACTGTGTTGAATCTGGCATCGAAGCAAATCATCCTCCGCGGTGCTTCGCCCTGGGCTTTGCGAAGTCGGAATTCAATCAACGCCTGCCTCTCATCCCCTTTGGGCAAGTAGGGCCCTCGGAAGAAGGCTGCTTCCACAGAACTCTTGGAAGGTACAGAACGAGTTGCGGCTACGTCTCCTACAGCTTTGAAGAGAAGTGACACCAACACATGATCAATCATCACAGTTCCATTCGCTGAGCAATAGAAGAAGCTCTCATCAATGCTCGAGGGGCGCCAATCGCCAAACAGGAACTCATTCAGGGCTGATGGCGAGACTTGGACAAGCGTACGAATCGGCAGGACAAGATTGCTCCTCTGAGTGTTGTCGTAGTGCTGCCTAACAACTTCCAGAAATGACTGGCCGAAGACTCCTGTGGCGAACATACTCCTGAAGACACCGGGATTGATACTCTTGACTTGCTCCACTTTTGTCTCAATAGGTACATTCTGGCGAAGAACTGGAAAGATGATCTCGAACATTGTGTTCCATTCGACCATTGCAGCTTCATTCGCCCGCTCCGTTCCTAGTTCGCCGTCTGGAACGGAATCGACCACTCGCCGCTCTTCTGGTGAAAGCGGCCTCGAGAACTCCATTCGCATCAGTATGCCGCGAGCATTGAGTATTTCCTCCACCAAATCGTAGTCCAGATGATTCTGACAGAAGACCGACTCTATCAACGCCCTAGATAGCGTGGGGTCCGGGTCTGATAGGAAGATCTTGGCTGCTTCCAAGAAAGCTCTTCGATCGTTCTTCCTCAGAAAATAGTGGTCCGTTGTAGTCCTGTGTCTTTTCGGTCTTCTCTTGGTCTTGCCAAGTATCCCCCTGCTAACAAGCCGCTCGCAGACCTTCTTCGCCCATGCCCTCGTTATGCTCCTTCCTAAGGTCGATTCAATCTGCGCAGGACATCCTACGAAGTCTGAGTTCTTCAGATAATGAAGAATGACTTTTCGTTCTTGGTCGGTTACCTCGCCGTTCATTACGGACGAATTGGCGCAACGGCTTATAAAACTGTTTACTGCAGTTTACCGATATATAGCAGTATACCAATCTGGATTGCCAACACTGGTATAGTGGAAAGTCCCACAGTACTCCTTGACTATCCATATTAATAGACTCATCGCGTATTAGTGACTGGAGATATGTTGGAGATGAACGGCATTCACGAAAGAACGGGTTCGCTAACATGGCATGAGGAAACCTCGTCCGAATCGCAGCCTAACTGCAATGTACCTGAAATGAACGAGAGCACCCCGTCGACAGTCGGGACGCCCGATCAGGAGACTTCTGTTGGCGCCTCCTCTGGACAACTCGTCATCGTGATTGATGGCAGCAATATCGCCTATGGCGGCGGTTCGCTGAAACCGACTGCTGAGAGGTTGATGCGGCTCATGCAGAAGTTCGAGAGTATCGACGCGGAGACAATCACCGTAATCGATGCGAGCCTAAGGCACAAAGTACCGGACAGAGATCGACTCGAACGGATGCTTGAAGATTTCCAGGTGGCACAGGCTCCTGGTGGAAGGGAGGCGGATGAGTTCATCATTCAGCTCATGAACATCCTCACAGGAAGGGGTCACATGGTCATGGTGATGACCAACGACACAGGATTCGAGAGACGCCTGAACGGTCGTGGAAGCAGAATCGCATTCATGGTTGTACGCATCGGTGATGAGGAAGTGTTCCTTATGGACCCTCTTCCGAGTGTGGCTCTCGGCAATGCCTTGGGCACCGATGGGGCAATGAAAATGGAGGGAAAGCATGGGTAAGGGGAAGGGCGGAGGCAGGCACTACAGCCCCAACGACATGAGATCAATGGCGATGAATCCAAACAGTTTCGCCTGCAAAGCGGCGGTGGACAACCGAGCGATGCAGTTGAACCCCGAAGCCCCCGTTTACTCCTCGTCGAGGAATGTGAGCGAGGGAGGAGGCAGCACGATGCAAGTGCTTCATGAGGGAGGTGAGGAGTCAAAGAGGGATGCTCAGACTCCACGATCCAAGTCACCAAGTTTGGATGCTGAGCACTCTCACGAACCCTGATGTTGAGAACATCTACCCCAATACCCATTCCATAAGTGATGACAGACGTGCCACGCCGCAGGTGCCCGAAGTGCGGGGCCGAGATGGAGTTCCAGAACGACATGTGCGACGAGCCCGTCCGGCTCCTCCCCCCCGGTTCGGACCAGCCCATCCCCGCGGAGCTGTGGATTTGCGCCCAACGCCATACGGCGTGCTTCCTCCTGCTCGAGGCCCCCTTGGACTCGTAGTCACCTGACCCTCAGATGGGATAGGTTATTCTCCTCACGCGTTCATGCGCGGACGGGGAAGACCCGATGCCATCCCAGGACTTGATCCGCTCGACCCTGCGCGACTTCTGCCTCGAGTTCACCTCTGAGCCATATCTGTGCTACACCGAGCATGGGCTCCACGCGCTGTTCTTCAGCCGCCTCCACGACGCGCTCCCTGTGGACCAGAGGTACCTCGAGTGGGGCGGCAGGAGGGTGTGCGCGATCCAGAAGGAGTACGCCACGGCCCACGACCTCGGCAAGTCGAGGCGCCAGCACTGGGACATCGCCGTCCTCAGGAACCCGCCAGTCACCAAGGGGGAGCCTCCGTACGACCACTTCGAGGTAGAGGCGGCCGTCGAGTTCGGCCTGAACGAGGGCAGGGACCACCTGATCGAGGACATGAGGCGGCTGTCTCACAAGTCATCGAACGTTCGCAATGGATACACTGTGCACCTCTACCGCATCTCCAATGCGGTTTCGAAGAGGGATTTGAGTCCCAGGTCGACCCGAGTGTGGCCGGGTAATCGCTCTGACGAGAAGGACAAGCTGCTCGCAGAGGTCAGGAAGACCAATGTCACGGCGTACTACGTCCTCGTCGATTCGACTTGCACACATAAGCCCGAGGCGCTGGTTATTGAGCGCTCTGGAATCCATCAACTCGGGTCATAGGGAAACCGACAATGATGTCAAGGCAAGCGAGCTAGTGTCCCTCCTCCGAGGCCCAATGCCGTCTTGCAGCATCCGGGTGTGCAGAGATTCTGTCCTATTAGTCTTCGTTATCTTCTGAAGTAGATTCGCGTTACCCAAACAATGCCGCATATATTCGCTATACGAATAGCATGCTGGGGAATCACGTGGTCGTTGGGCAAACGTTAAGTATCGACAACTTCGTTGTTTCTTCGTGTGGAACAACTCGGAGAGTGGAGGACTTGAAAGTCCACCTTAAGGAGTACAAGCAACTGGATGGATCGTCCAAGATGCTAGTCTCCCGAGTGGGCGATGGTTCGATAATCACTCGATTTGACAAGACCCCGCTGCCCAGAAGCCGTGGGGACGTCGTCTGCCCTCACTTCCTCGAGCTCAAGTGGGCTACGGGTTGCCCATACTCATGTGCATGGTGCTATCTGCAAGGGACGTTCCGGTTTCTCGAATATGGCAAGAAGCCGCGTCCGAAGGATTTCTCACGAGTCGAGCAGCACCTTCAGGCGTTTTTTAAAGGGGATGGGGTTCGCCCCGAACTGTTGAACTCGGGAGAGCTTTCGGATTCGATGATTACCGAAAACCGTGTTCGCCCGTTCTCGAGCTTTGTCATGGACCTCTTCCAGTCCCAGAACCTGCATCGGATTCTGTTCGTGACCAAGTCGCCTCAGATAGGCAACCTGCTCGAGCGCGCCGATTCCAAGAAGGCGATTGTCAGCTTCAGCCTAAATGCCGAGCCTGTAGCGCGCAGGTGGGAGAAGGCACCGTCAGTAAGAGAAAGGATTGAAGCGGCAGGGCTGCTCAAGGATGCAGGATTTCAGGTACGCATCAGGATTGACCCAATGGTTCCCGTAGATGGATGGCGAAAGGCGTACGATGGCCTCCTCGAACTGGTATTCTCGAGGTTAACGCCCGATCGAATCACTGCAGGATCGTTGAGAGGGCTTCAGAGCACCATCAACAATGCGAAGGACCGTAGCTGGACAGTCTATCTTGAGGAGCAGTCCAATTGGGGAAAGAAGGTGGCCGAGCAAACAAGGAAGGAGATGTACTTGCACGTCTTCTCAACATTGAAAGGTGCCTATGGCTTTCGACGAGTTGCGATGTGCAAGGAGACAATCGGTATGTGGCGGGAGTTAGGGATGGACTATCGCAAGATTAAATGCAATTGCATCATGTGAATGAGTCCATATCTCTGCGTCTGTTCTCCAGAACATCGACCACCAATTGGACGAATTTTCCACTAACGCTTTCGACTCTCTTCTTGAGAGCCTCTACGCTTGAGACATACGCGGATCCGCCCCAAGTCTGCCGTGTGGCATAGATTAGACGATAGTAGTATCCATCCCCGCTCCGCACATCCATCTCTACCACTTTCGGTCTGTACTCCTTTATTCTGGCTACGAAATTGTCCGCCAGCTCCCAGACATCATTTGATTTCCTGACCACCTCGGGCGACAGTGCCTTTTCGAGAGTCACGCTGTCAGCATCACTCCATCTTGCCCTTCCCTGAACTCTGGCAAATCCTGGACATATGAATGTAATCCACAGGTCACCATCATGCTGAAGAAGCTTCTCGAGGCTTTCCCACGAAAAGCCCTTCATCCCCTCGTAGTCAACGAACGCTAGGTAGTGCAACTTCCGCTTCTCAAGGTCCTCAATTGCCTTGCCGATGTTCTTGTCAGCGTCGCCAGGGATGATTTTGAATGCATTCTGTGGCACGAACTTGGTTAATCGCTCCTGAAGCGCACTGCAGTAGTCGGGATTGATTTCGAGCGCATAGAAGCGGTCAAACGGCTGGCTCTTGTAGTGAAATCTCGTCGCAATCGGAGAGGACCCCGCGAGAGGAGTCATGTGCTCGCCGATGAGGTTCACGCCAGATCCTGCAAACACATCGAGATAGGCCAGACCATCATAGTGCAGCCTTCGAACCCTCGAATCGTTAAGGATTCTAGTGTAGATGTCGACATAATTCTTGAGCGCACACAGTTTTAGCGCAGTCCATGGCCCGAATGTGTTTGCCACTGTAGGCTGGCACTGCCTGCATTCTGCCCCCAGCGCCATCAACTGACCTACATGCTTCTTGACCCACTGATAGTCGTCCATTGATTGTGGCATGCAGTTACTCCCAGTCTCTTTCCGTCCTTGGTTTTCGAACCTGGATTTGATGGCAAACTAGGGGATGATGGGTATTTGCCGTTTTCGCCCCTGGGGCGCCTCGCCGGGATTCGAGCTTGATTGGGAAGCTAGTTTAGGAGGTATGATGATGAGAGAATACTGCGCTGGGGGAAGGGTCGATGGATGAGAAAGGAGAGGGCAGGCACTACCACGATGTCGAACGATTGGAGCGGGAAAACGCGCCTCGGAGAAGTAAGTACGCTCTGTTCATCGGCCAATACCACACGGGGAAGTTCATCTACTGTCTCGAAGGTCGGTGTAGGAAGATGTCCGTCGACCCGCCAGGGCTACTCACGATTCTCTCGCAAACGGTCGGGTGCTTCGGCAGGGACAAGGAGCTCGTCCTGTCCGCGTTTGGGAAGAGGTTCTGGGTCATCGACATGTTCCCTACCAAGGGTAAGCCACGCCCCCGCAGCAAGACAAGATCAGCCCGTGGCTTCGACAGGCAGGTCGAGGCCGTATGGCGGATGATCAAGGAGGAGATGGGGACAGCCCCGGCGGTTGTCATCCCGGCCATGAAGAGCGCCCCCTCATCCTGTGACGCGTACTACCGGAAGAGGATGCTAAGACCCGCGGAGCAGCCGTTCGGCGTCAAAATGTTCGGCGCTATAGAGCGGCACCCTGAACTCGGCCCGCTCTTCGAGCCCGTCTTCCAGTCACCGTGGCGAGACCGAGCGGCGTACAGGCGCAGGGTCAGGCGCATACTCAAGAGTCACGTCCTTATCGCGCGGCCTGATCGCAGGTCGAAGAGTGCCCGCGAAAGAAGAGGCAGGCCACGCACACGCGGGCGACGAGGCTAACGTGGGCTTCCCGGGCCCCCAAGAAAATTCTTGATGGGGAAAAACCCACCCTGTTCGTGCTTTCACCCACCTTAGCTGCCTTTTCGCCCACCTTGTTAGGCAGAACGTGGGTAGTCGGCTCCCCTCGGGCGTGCGTTTAGCCCACCTTACCACCCCGCCAAGATTTTTCTTGACAGCTCCTATATTATGATACTAATTGCGACCAGCGTCGCCGGGGCCTTCCCGAACCTCGCCGTGAGTCTTCAGAGAGCCCTCAGGAACTCGAGCACGTCCAACCAGTAAGCGTACCATCCTGTAACTGTGATCATGCCATCCTTGCCCGTGTAATACTCCTCGTACTTCGGGTGATTGATGTCGGGCGCGCCGTGTCGCAGCTCCCTGAACTTGTCGACGGCCTGGACCAACATGCCGCACTTCCACGACATCGCTATGTTGGCCTTGTCGGGGTCGCGCATGTCAAGGCTGATCAGCTCCTCGAGCATCTTGTGTGCGTTCCTTATGATGTGGTCCTCGAGCGCCCCTCTTGTCTTCACGGCATCGTACAGCTCCCCTTGGTGCTCCGGCGTTGCGTACAGCGTACTTTGGCCGCTCTCGGCCCAGAGGACCCGCTTCTTTTCTTTGACCTTTGCCAAGTACTTGTAGAACGTGGCGGGGGGCATCCTGCTCCTCTCCTGCAGATCCTTCGATGACAGGACTCCTACTTCCAAAGCCCTGAGTATCTTCTTCTCCTCTTCTGAGATAGTAACATTCAATAACTCTCTGTTTTCACTATGCAGTGTATCCTCTACTCTGGTCATCCGAGACTCCTCCGTACTGTGGAGTTAATGGTGGAACTATTCTTAAATATTGTGTTACGAGCCCTAGGGTCACTCATGACAGAAGACAAGGAAGGCAAGTGTGCCGGCGATGTGAACGCAGAGAAGAACATCGAGGGCCCGATCGACCCTGACAACCCAGAGTACTTCATGCCCAAGATGACGAACGAGGAGGACCTAGGGAAGATGTACGGCCTGCTCGGGCACGAGTTGGAAACCGAGTTGGTCTTGCGGGATATTCGGGGCGAGCTCCCACAGATGGTCATGTTCATCCACAGCATCGACGAGTTCCTGCAGATCTGCAAGTTCTACGAATGGTCCCGCAATATCTTCGTAGGCCTCAATGAGAGGGAGCAGTGGGGGACGGGACTGCACTCCGTGGTCCGTGTGGATGCGATCATGGTGCACATCGACCCTATCTGGAGGCAGGGTCGGATGACAATGGACTCGCACTTGCGAGCGCATGAGGTGGCCATCGAGATACTGGACTTCCTTCGGAAGAGTGGGTGCACGCCATCTATCGCCAACTCAGGCAACGGGTACCACATCTACCTGAGGGTCCGCATCCCCTTGACTGGCAACAACAGGGAGGGAGTGCAAACTGCCATCGCGAAGTTCCAACGCTCCATCGCGCTGAGGTTCTACGACGGGGTGAGGGCATGGATAGATGTCAACTCCGACCTTGCTGTGCTAGGGCGGGCCATAGGGTCGCCGAACTGGACGTCGAACGGCCTCAAGGTGAACATTTCCAACTGGCTTGCCGAGCCCAACCCAAATGTGGACAAGAGACTGTCAGCAGAGATCATAGCCGATGCCAGAGCGGGGGCGAAGACGATGACGGCAGAGGCCCCGGCGCCGGATCTCGAGGAATCCTCTGAGAAGGCGATGTGGCACTGGATTGAACGGCTCGATGAAAAGGGCCGGGACCTCTTCGAGGGACGATGGGAGAACTACAGCTACCGCTCCCGAAGGGAAGGGGAGATGGCCCTCGCATGCCGCATGGCCTGCCTGGGTGTCCCCAAGAGGGTGGCCTGGTGGATCATGGCGGATGCCTCGATCGGCAGATGGAACCAGATGGGTCCTGCGTACCAGGAGCGCATGATGGCCCAAGCCTACGGGCTCACCGCATCCTTCAGGGATGGGGTCGAGTGACATCGACAGCGGCCCCATCCGGCAGCGGACGGGAGCTCGCCACGGTCACGATGGTCGTGTCCGGGATGGCCTCGGTCGATGTCCCGATGGGGATGAAGGTCGCCACGGTCTGCTGCGAATCGTGGAGGAAGACGGGCCCTTCCGGGCCACCGGGGAGGCGGGGCGATGACCGAAGGCCGTCCTAATGGCCAAGTTCAACGTCCTGACGGTGCTCAACGCCCTGATGATCGCGCCCAACTCGAGTATCTCGTTGATCAAGGCTTTCAGTTGCATGCCTGCTGCCCCGTGGAGCACCACGCTGTCGACCAGGGGTGCAACGAGAAGAAAAGCGGCAAGATCCCTTATGACCTCGACAAGCGCTGCCACCTGCATGACTGGCGGTCGGCACCGGGGTTGACGGTCGAGCAGCTGCTGGGGCGCATAGAGAAGATCACGCCGCAACCGAACATCGGGCTGCGCCTCGGCAACGGCATCGTTCGCCTCGACATCGACAGCGAGCGCGGGGAGGACCACATCAGGAAGCACGGACTCCCGCTCCCCGACTCCTGGGAATTCGCATCAGGCCGCGGGCGCGGGATTCTGTACCGTGTTCCAGCGGACAAGGTGTGCACCAAGAAGGCCCCCTACGAAGACGTGGAACTGCTGGGAGACGGCCAGCAGACCGTGATTCCGCCAAGCCGCCACGTACGCGGCACGACATATCAATGGAAGGAGAACAGGGCGCCAACGGAGATCACCCTCGCGGCCGCCCCCGATTGGATAGTCAACCTGATGGACACGAAGACCGGGAAGGGGGCGCACGACAAAGTACCCGTGCGGAACGGCGCCTCGCACTTCTGGAGCTTGAGCATCGAGGAGGTCCTGGGCACGCACGAGGGCAACTTCCCGAGCCCCTTCCACGACAGCGAGGGCGGCCAGAACTCCTCGATTGGCAAGGGCGTTCACACCTGCTGGAGACACGCGGTGTGCCACACCCCCCTGGAGGCCCTCGCCATCCTGTCGGGCGTCATGGGGGCCGACGGGAACGACGCCTGCTTCAGGGCAGGGAAGGAGCTTCAGGGGCCGAAGACCAGCGAGGTGGTGTTCAGCCGCGAGAACATCCAGAAGATGTGGAGCTTCGCCAAGGCGCGGGGGATGTTGGCGGAAGATGATCCAGCCCCCTTCGGCGAAGATAGGCCGAAGAAGGGCAGGAAGAAGGAACAACCGAAGTACGCCGCATTCCGACAGTTGGGCGAAGTCATCTACCGGCAGTGCGTCAAGGACGGGGTGTGCAGGTTCGCGAGGTACGACCGCGGCACCAAGCAGCTCAGCTACGTGGACAAGATCGCTGAGACGGGGGAGGTCCCGGTGCCGCCCGAGACCGCAATCTTGGCGACGTTCCCGCGAGAACTCCGGCCATACGGCACGCCCTTGGAATTGTACAGGGCGCTCAAGGAGCGCTTCAAGTTCGTTAGCGATCAGACAGGCCACAAGAACCACATCGTCGTGCTCTATCTCATGGAGACGGGCTGCTCCCCGCCTTGGAAACGAAAGAACTTCCAGCTCATCCTGATAGGGTTGCCGGCCGCCGGCAAGGGGCGGTTTGTCGAAATGTGTCAGGCGCTCGGAGACCGCGCCCGCCTCATGACGAGTCCCAAGGAGGCCACGAACCAGAGACTGAACGAGCTCCTCGGCGGCGGGCTCGAAATCATCGACGAGATGCCCGCCGAGGACGAGGAGCTCGAGAAGTACATTCGCAGCCGCTACGACCCCGGGACCGTGAACCCCCGGCTCCTGGACCCCCACAGCAGGACCGACATCGCTGGCTTCCGCGTGGCCGGGCCCACCGTGGTCACCCGCAGGAGGCCGTTCATAGACGACGCGAACACCGACAGGGGTATCCTCATACGATGCGAACAGGGCAACCAGTTCCCGCTGGAGGTCCTCGACAAATCGGTAGAGCTGGACCTTCAAGACGAGCTGGCCATGTTCTGGACGGAGTACTACGACGACGAGAGGCTGCTCCCGACGCAGGAGGAGCTAATGTTCGACCGGGCGGTCGACGACATCGACCCGCGGTTAAAGCTGGCGACTACTTACCTCAAGAAGCTGGCGGCCCTGATTGGGGCCGAGGCGGCCGAGGACCTCCATGGATTCGTGCAGGAACAGGAGCTGGAGCGGCGGCGGCTGAAGGCCCTCTCCGAGGAGGGGAAGATCGTCCGAGCGCTGTACGAGCTGATCACCTCAGGGATTGATGGGAACACCCACACGATCAACTACAAGTATGGAAGCGAGACCGTGAACGACACGCTCTTCGCCGAAGCCGCCGGACCGGGAACCTACTACCTTGCCTATACGAGGACGCCTTTGAATGGGGGAGCTGACGGAGAATCCAAGACGGTGGGGATCACATGGAGTCAGATTGCCCGCATGGCGGCACTGGCCACTCGGCTTGACCCGAAAAATGTCCTGCAGCCCTATTCGGTGGAGGCAGTGCAACGCCGACTCGGCCCGGAGAAGAAGATCGTACGAACGATCTCCATCAATGCGAAACAATTGGACCGGGCCTTCCGCACTTTCATCGTCGACTACGACCCTGGATGGAGGAAGACCATTGCGCCAGAGGAGGGGGAGCAGGCCAATCTCAAGGACTTCGTGCCTCCAAACCCCGTACCACTTGTACCACTTGTACCAACAGGTGGAGGGGCGAACTGTGATTCAGCCCCCTCTTCTCCTTCTTCTTCTCTAAGAGAAGGTCGTGAGAATGCCGCGCCCATAGGCGGTACAAGTGGTACGAATGGTACAGAACCTTCAGCCCCCCGGTCCCCCGAACCGGCAACGCAGCCCTCATTGTCCTCGACCCCTGCGAACGGCCCTGATGCGAAGAGGAATGAAGAGATCGTCAAGCGCCTCGAGGACCTTCAGCGCCGCGCGTGCCCCAACGGGTATGAATACGAGGTCGAAGGAGTCCAGGCCGCGATCAACCGCGTGATCGCAATCAGTAGAGAGGGACGAACCCCCGGGGTTCACGAGCTCTACGCTGATGTCCCCAAGCAATTCCCGGGCCACGAGGCCCGGGTCAGGGAAATCCTGGAGAACTTCGGCGCCGAAATCGTCGCGCTCGGTGTGGACATCTTCGAGTTGAGGGAGGCGCCCCGATGAGGGTCGCGCTCCTGGCCAAGGTTCGGAGAGGTCGCGACCAATCTGGCGCGGACCTCCAGCTCCGGACGTTGAGGGCGTTCGCGGATGATCGCGGTTGGCTCGTTACCCGCGAGTATGCGGACATGGCGGATGGTGAGTTCCCCGGTCGCGGCGCGAAGAAGATGATAGTCGACGCCTCCGTGAATTGGTTCGACGCCGTTCTCGTGGCCAGCCTCGAGGGTTACGGCGGGCTGAAGAGCGCGTCCGTCCGCGTCGTCGTGGATCAGCTCGCTGCGCACCGCGTTTGGCTGGTGTGCGCCCACCAAGAGGGCGGTGACTCCTCCCTCCGCGCCAAGGTCGTGTTGAGGATCGAATCGAAGGTCGTCGAACGCGGCCTATCGATACTCGACAGGCCCTGGTCCGAGCGCGCGTCGTCACGGGTGCGGCGGTGGTTCTAATCCCGGCGATGGAGGCGATGACGGCGGCGACGATCATGTGCCCGGCGGCGTGGATGCAATCATGGGCGACAACAGGCCTACCGACGGATTCTGCGACAGGCGTGCTCGGTTCGGGCCAGATTCAATCCTGTCACATTTGGGGATGCTATGTGTCAGGGCCTTGCCCTCGCTCTCGCCAACCATCCGTTGAGACAAGACGAGACAGGAATGGCCTCAGCGGTGGATTTATTGACGGGCTCCCTGGCGTTGGCGGGGCCGCGTCCGCATTGCCCGCGGGCGGGGAGGGCGTCGCCGCATGAAGGCGAGCAGCGCCGCGCGTCTAAGGGCATCGTCGGCCGATTCGCGACCAGGGGACTTAACTAGCGACCATGGCGATGTCCACTCCGGCGATGAGGCCAGGGACAACTCATCGTCATCAAAACGAGATGAAACGCATGGACAGGAATCCGAGCCAGAACACCAGCTCGGGACAGGTGACAACGGGCAGTCGCATAATCTCAATGGTCTTGATTCCCCATTGAGAACTGAGGCGATTATCGAGCGTTTCAACAACCACCCTACGGTTCGGATGCAGGCTGCAAGCACTCGGAAGGTGTACAGTCACATGTTCCGACGGTTGGCGAAGGCGAAGAACATCGAGAGCTACACCAGGCGTCAGCTGGCGGGTCCGAAGGGACAGCGGTTGATTCTTGAACACATTGTCGACAACATTCCGTTGCGTTCCAGGAAGTCGTCACTCAGCGGAATCGAGAAGGTGTGGAAGTTCGGCCTGAACCTCCCTTGGCCAGTCGACACGGAGCGCGACATCGGCAAGCTTCCCAGAGTCAATCGGAGGCACTCTCCACCGGATGCGCCTGTGCGAGCATGGTATGATTGTATTCAGCACGAGCCCAATCCATATCTGAAGTGCCTCTGGCTGATCATAGCTCAATCAGGCCAGCGCCCTAACACCGTGGCGAAGCTTAGATGGCGCCACGTGACCTATGACGAGCACGACAGGCCGTACGCAATCATAGCCAACGGTGCGGATGAGGGGTTCAAGACCTTCGCGGACGTCGCATTCCGCATACCTGATGACCTTGCTGATGCCCTTATCGAGGTCAGGAAATCGCTGGGCGAACCAAGCGACGACGACCCGATATTGCCGTGGACGGATGGTCACGGCAGAGTGCAGCAGACCAGGGAGACTACCACGGTGAAGATCAGGGGCCATTGGTCTCGACTCGGCAAGAAGTATGGCCTTCCGAAGCTGTTGCCAGTGGATATGCGCCATTGGGTAGCCAGCAAGTGTCGCGAGGAGCCTAGGCTGCATGAACAGGCTAGGGCCCTCCTGATGGGTCATGAACAGCCCATTAACAATATGGGCGACCATTACGACAATCTCGATGTCGAGACGAACCTGGAGCGGCAGGCAGAAAGGTTTCCGCACGGCCCCCTTGGGATGTTCGCCCAGCCCAGCGTGGAGGTGATGGGGGACATTCCAGGCGAGCTCATATCAGCGCTGATCGACTACCGTGAAAATCGAATCAAGGGCTCCGCAGTCATGGATCTGCTGGATACCTGGCGCATGAGTGCGAAACCGCCCATTTCGCGCGTCGAGCGGTAGGCCCATTTATAGTCAGCTTTTCCTGGCCGCAAAACGATTTATACGATATCCATAATAGGGTGCGCGCTGCATACGTTCTGGCGCAGGAATCCCGACTTAGCTCAGACTGGCTAGAGCGGCTGACTGTAGTATGGAAATCGGTACGCCCGATCTCAGT
>Ga0315285_10003262_pt1 | contig 16933 bp, 11 predicted proteins | sample YL17G09_36_MG_FD_203698 | JGI IMG/M metagenome (GOLD analysis project Ga0315285, IMG submission 203698) | Sediment microbial communities from Yellowstone Lake, YNP, Wyoming, USA - YL17G09_36 | ecosystem: Environmental > Aquatic > Freshwater > Lake > Sediment | place: USA: Wyoming | collected... | reverse complement strand
ACACTGCAATTAAAAATGTATAATAAGCAAATTGGGTATGACCCGCAAATATTATTATGGCAAAGACAATCGATGCTGATAACACATAAATAAATTTTTTCTTTTTTGTAACGCTACATTTATGTCGCAGGTCCCGCGAGCTAAAGCTCGCGTTACACTTATCAAAAAGTTTTAAAAGAAAAAGTAAAAATAAAGGAACCAAAGGCAAAACCTGGATAATCGTGATATGTCCGCAATATGTTCGTAAGATAAAATAAGAGGAAAAGTTATAGATTAAAGCCGAAATCAAAGAACCAATTCTTACAATTCCTAAACTTCTCGCAAGATAAAACATAAAGATACCTGCAAGACAAAAACAAATAAAGATATTCAAATTAATAGCATATCCAGTTGGAAAAATCAGATATAGAAAGGAAAGGGGATAAAATAAGTCATTTTGAGCAGAAGCGCATCCTACCGTTCCCGTAAAGGTATACGGATTCCATAAAGGCAAGGCACCGCTTTTTATTGCATTACACTTAAAAACTCTCCACGAATAAAAATAAGAACCTATATCCGTCGTAGGATTGGAAATTATCAGATGTGTTGATATAAGAAAATTAAAAAAGAAAATAATATTTAATAATATTATGATTAAAATATAAGAGATATTGGAATTGAAGAAGAAAAAATATTTAGGTTTTCCATCGGACATTTTTAGTAATAAGAAAAAAACACTAAACTACAAATCCTAAATACTAAACAAATCCAAAACATCAAATACTAAATCATAAATATCCAATATGGTCATTTGTTTTGAATTTTATATTTTGATATTTTTAACTTATTTAGAGTTTAGGATTTTGAATTTAGAGCTTTAGTTTTTTACCAATAATCCTGTTCATCCTGTCAGAGAAGTTTTATTATAAAAAATGTATTAATTGCTCTAAAAAATCAATATTTATAAACACTTCCCCCTATAAACTCTCTCATCAGTGAGTCTTTTGGAATGCAAGAATCATCTTCCAATGTCTCTGTCGCACTTAATAATTTATGAACTCTTTGAGCCCTGATTAAAGCATCGATTCGCTTCGGTTGATTTTCAAATGTGTGTAAGATTTCATCCATATATTTAAACAGATATTTCTTATGTACAGGCAATTCATAAGGCAATGAGCCATTTATGACATGGTCGACTTTTCCAATATAAGGAATAATATATTTCATTTCACTTCTTCTCACATAATGCCAATGCCCTACTGTTTGCAATGGACTATATTTTCTGCACCAACTATCTCTAACCATCCTACGTAACATTCTTAAATCTGCCCATCGAACAAATTCCCCTGTTGGACTCTTTATTTGACATAATGCCTCAATATATAATTTGAATTTATAATCTTCAAGAACGCTTGTTGTGATAGGCTTATAAAGTCCATGAAGACTATCTATTAACAATATCTGATTCAGCTTAAGTTTGAATTCTTCACGTTTCTTTTCTCTTTTACCTATTTTGAAATCATAAATAGGCATTTGGATAGTTTTCCCCTTTAATAAATCGCTCAGATGCTCATTAATTAAAGGTATATCAAGCGCCTCAGGTCTCTCAAAGTCATAATCCCCATATTCATCTTTAGGATGAGACTCAAGGTCTTTAAAATAATTATCAAGTCCCATTAGAACCAAATCAACACCGTATTTTTTCAACCTCTCCCCTAATTTCATTGTAGTTGTGGTCTTTCCTGAACTTGATGGTCCAGCTATTATAATTATTCTTATATCCTTTATTCTCCCTAGAATTTTTTCTGCCAGCCCATCTAAATCATTATGATACTTTTTTTCAGCCTCTTCAACAAGTTCAGGAAAAGTTTCATCCTTCACTTTCTTATTCAGTTTGTCGATAGTGTCACATCCATAATCAACATTCCACGTGTAAACTTCCCACAAAATCTTATAAGGTATCCGGTCAACCACGGCAATTTGTGATTCTCTCTCTTCACGCAATCTTGCCCGTTCATCACGATATTCTTGATACGATACAGCCAATTTATGATACCCTTCTTTATCAAGGACATCCACTACAACATCCTGTATTTCTTCAACGCTCGGATAATCTTCATCCGAATAAGTCTGATTTAATACTTCCACAACCTTATCAGACATTCTTTTTGCAAAGTCTATATCCTCACCACCAATACTCAAATATGCTCTGAAGACAGCATTTGTAATTCTATCCTGGTCAAACTGAACCATCTGACCGTTTCTTTTGATAATATAAGTAATCTTGTTCTCTACCAATTTTCACTATTTCCTTTCTAATAATCGTAATGTAAGATTCTCAATTATCTTTACAATTTCTATAAAGAGTTTCATTTAATCTGTATCATTTTCAAAGTCAAGTAAAAGAAAAGTAGATAATATCTATACTTCAATAGTATTGTTTTACAATCTCATTTTTTTCTCGACTAAGAAAAAGAAATTCACATAATAATCTTCTAAAATTTATTATTTAAGTAATAGTATGAAATCTACTCTTAAAACTAAAGCTAATAAACAAGATACCAATCATAAACAATCATTATCAACAGATAATAACTCACTGACCATCCAATCCAAGATTCCATTTATTTTAGCCACAATAGGCTTTTTACTTCTCACATTATTAATGTTTGGGGATGTTCTATTCACATCAAAAGACATTATCTTATCTGAAAAAGGAACAGACCTTTATAGCCAATTCATCGATTGGAGAACATTTGGATTCAATGAATTGCGAAAAGGAAATCTCGCCTTATGGAATCCATACATCTTTTCTGGTGTTCCATTCTTTGGTGGATTTCAATCTGCATTACTTTATCCCCTGAACTTTTTCTATCTGTTATTGCCTATCTCAAAAGCTGTAAATTGGAGTATTGCCTTTCACATTTTTCTTGCAGGAATATTTATGTATTTATGGACACGAAACCGTAAATTGCATCCCTTAGCCTGTTTTCTCTCTTCTATTATGTTTATGTTTTGCGGAACACATTTTATGCATATTTATCCAGGGCATCTACCAAATCTTTGCACGATGATTTGGGTTCCCCTTTTACTCTTATCTATAGATGGTTTTATTATGAATCGTTCTCTTGGCTGGTATTTTCTGGGAACATTTGCACTCACAATGCAAATATTAGCAGGTCACCCTCAATATGTATTCTATACATTAGTTGCCACCTTTATTTACTCAGTATTAAATATGATTAAGTCAGAAAAAAGAATAAAAGTAGCTCTCGGAATTATAGCAATGATTATCAGTGCCGTGGCGATAGTTTCGGTCCAACTTTTAACAGGACTTCAATCTGTAAAAGAAAGTGCACGAAGTGGTGGATTGACCTGGCAGATGGCAACGATGTTTTCTTTTCCCTTAGAAAATTTGATTACTCTTTTATCCCCAAAATTTTTCGGTAATATAAAAAATGTTCCTTATTGGGGTCGCTGGTATTTATGGGAAATGTCACTGTTTGTAAGCACGACTGGTTTCATCCTTGCAATCTTCGGGTCTATTTATGGGAAACGAACCATTCGTTGTTTTTCAATTTCTATGGTTCTTATTTTATTGCTGTTAGCACTTGGTTATTATACTCCCCTATTTAAAATCCTTTTTTATTGGACGCCCGGTTTTAATAAATTCAGAGGCATATCAAAGTTCATTTTCCAAGCCTCTCTTTTCATTATAATGCTTGCCGGTATTGGTCTTGACTACTTAATAACAAATAAAAAAATCAATCTGAAAATCTTTATTACCTTATTAATTGTCTGTGTTGTCATCTGTGTAGTGGCATTATTCATTAGATATTCTGCATTTAATAATCCTCAAGGGTTTTGGCATAAAATCACTATCAGTTTATTCAATACTCAAGAATCTTATCTCCCTTATGAAACATATATAGATCCAGAATTCATTAGAGAGTCCGGTCTTCTGGCATCACAAAGTCTTTTGTTCTCGTCAGGAACTCTCGGTCTCCTAACATTATTAATATTTCTTAATCGGTATTCTAACAAATTATCATACTTAATAGTTGTATTAGCTTTAGCTGAACTTTTCATTTTTGCAAGAAGTGTACGAGCTACCTTTGATTTAAATGAAAGACGTATCCCCAAATTAGAAAAACTGTTAGAAAATTATCCTAAAGATTATCGGATTCTACTTAATTATTATCCGAACTCTACTATGTCCTTAGGCATATCTAACATCTGGGGACATGACCCGGGAATGCTCCAGCGATATGCCCAATTCATCGCTTTCACACAGGAACAAAATCCCGATGAAGCATCTCCTTATATAACATTTACCCATTTTAATCCGCTCTATAAAATGCTACGGTGTCATTATTTATTTCTGATTGAAGATAATAAACTAACTCTTCTCGAAAATCAGGATGTTATGCCACGATTAAAATTGATTCAAAAGTGGCTCCTCATTCCTGAGCGAGACCAAATTTTCTCAATGATGCTAAACCCTATTTTTGATCCAAATCAAATGGTTATTCTTGAATCTACACCTGAACACCAACCTATTGAAACTGAAAATAAAGGAACCGTAAACATCCTCGAGTCATCAACCGACCATTATATCATCGAAGCTAATCTCCCAAGTACTGCGATTTTGTTAATTACAGATCCCTATAGTAAAGGATGGTATGCAAAATCTTTAATTAATAGTGTTCAAAAGAAATATAATATAATGCCTGCAAATTATACCCTGATGGCTATTCCTCTTGCGAAAGGTCATCATCTTATCAAGGTTGAATATGCTCCATTAGAATTCAGAATTGGAAAGTGGATATCTATAGTGTCAGTTATTATCTATATCGTTTTACTGATGTGGTATTTCGTAAAAACATACAAAAGACGTTTTCATTCTCCCACAACTATTGATACCAAGTAAAGTAATTAAAAGATTTTTAATTTTATATCTCTTTTTATATGTTGAAAATTACGTAAGTTAATTATAATATCATCTAATATAAAATCATTCGTGAAAGTGAGAATTATATGAAGCAGGCGTATCAAATTGGAAAATTATTCGGAATTCCTATAAAAGTCCACATCACCTTCATCTTTCTTCTATTTTTTATCGGACTAATGATTAATAAAATAGCTGGCGATGTGAATCCGTTCTATGGGATGTTCGTTATAATTTTAATTTTTTTCTGTGTCGTGCTTCACGAGGTCAGTCACAGTCTTGTAGCAAAGCACTTCGGGATTAATGTTCGAGATATTATTCTCCTTCCCATCGGTGGAGTCGCTCAAATTGAGGAAATCCCTGAAGACCCAAAAGAGGAAATTCTCATCGCTATTGCTGGACCTTTATTAAGTCTTTTCCTCGCAGGAATTTTCTTAATTGTATCCATTCTTATATATGGCAAAACTAAATTAGATATAAACACTTTTAGTAAATACATTTTTAATAAAAACATCTTTATGTCACTCTTCTCTATCAACTTAGTTCTCGGGATATTTAATATCCTTCCAGCCTTTCCGATGGATGGAGGAAGAGTTCTAAGAGGAGTATTAGCCTTATTTCTTAATCATCTCACAGCTACAAAGATTGCGGTAGGTATAGGTCAAGCCTTTGCTATTTTCTTTATCTTTTTTGGAATGTTTTTTAACTGGTGGCTCATTTTAATAGGCTTCTTCATTTATTTAGGAGCAGCTAATGAAGAGAAGATGGCTGAAATTCGTGCTTCTGTTCAAGGCATTCCTGTCAGCCGTGCTATGTTGACTAACTTTGCCACACTCAGTCCAAATCAGACTATGAGAGATGTAGTAGACCGTGTCATTCATACATTTCAAGATAGTTTCCCTGTGATAGAAGAAAATAAAGTCATTGGTATACTAACAAAATCAAATCTCTTCAAAGCGATTCGAGAACATTCTATAGATTCCCCTATTGCTAATTTTATAGAAAAAGATTTTATCAAAATTCATCCGGATATGCCGATGAACTCATTATTAAAAAATATAATGGAAACAAATGTGCCTATTATTCTTGTAATGGAAAATGATAATCTGAAAGGAATTATCAATCTCGAACAAATTGGCAAATTTCACTTGTTAAAAAATATTATGAGAAAATGAGTGTCTGAAAGCTCCATAAGAACGAGATTGTTTCGTTGCTTTCATTTACACAGTGAATGTTTAAAAACCCTTCTAAAGAACAAGAGGATGAGATTGCTTCGTCAGCTAAAGCCTCCTCGCAATGATACTACTGGAGCTTGTGCGGTGTCATTGCGAGCCTTCTGAAAGAAGGCGTGGCAATCTCGTCCTTTTCGATTTTGATTGGGTTTCTAAACAATCACTTAGAAAAAGATTCATAAAATACTATAAGAACAAGATTTCCTATTTAATATCATCTTCACGATTTCAATTGTAAAGGAGTGTCCGATATTGAGCATTCTCGATGCTACCATTTTAGGTATTTTACAAGGGCTTACGGAATTTCTACCGGTGAGTAGTTCCGGGCATCTGGTTATTCTTGAAGCAATATTGAAAGTGCATAGAACATCCTCAGTTTTGTTTGAAGCGACCCTTCATCTGGGAACATTAATTGCAATTATTATCCTCTTCTGGAAAAAGATTGATGAAATCATCAAATTTATTTTGGGTGGTTTTAAAAAGCAATTAACAGTAAAGAGTGATAAAAATTTGCTTTTAAGATATTATCAAGATGAACCCATCGCCAAACTTTTAATTCTTATTATCATCGCAAATGTAGCTACTGTAATTATCGGTTTAGGTTTTGAAAATTTTTTCAAAAAAATGTTTGGAAGTGTGAATTGGGTCGGGATTATGCTTATATTAACAGGTTGTATATTATTATTGACAAAGCTTGGCAAATCTGGTTCTATAAGCTTAGAAAATTTAAGAGTGGAGCATGCACTAATTGTTGGAATTGCTCAAGGATTAGCTGTTGCTCCTGGATTATCGCGTTCGGGAACAACCATTGCTGTTGCCTTGTTAATAGGAATAGCAAGACCTGATGCGGCGATGTTCTCGTTCTTGATCTCTATTCCAGCGATTATCGGAGCAAATTGTAAAGAGCTATTATCAGAAGGAGTGGGGTTATCCTACGGATGGTTACCAATTCTCATAGGCACTATTTTTTCTTTTATAACAGGTTTTCTCGCTCTTAAATTTCTCCTTAATGTTGTTACTCGCGGTAAATTGTATTATTTTGCATTTTATTGCTGGATAGTGGGTATCGGAGCAATAATCCTTTAAGAGAGGAAGGGATTAGAGCTTATGAGGATTAAAGAAGAGACTAAAAATGAAATCATAGGGGTTTTGTTATTACTCATCGGTATTTTATTATTGATGAGTTTGATTACCGCACGGAATAACATTAATCTTGTTGGCGAATTAGGAAATAATATTTCGCATTTCTTAATGCTGATAATGGGTTCAATAGTTTCATTTATTGTTCCTGTTGTCTTTCTTGTTTGGGGAATTACAAGCTTTTTTGGTGAGACTCGCCAGCACTTTTCAATTAAAATCTTCGGTGGAATTCTATTTATTTTTACCCTATGTGCTCTCTTGAGTTTAAACTATTATAACTTCGACCAGGAAATAAGTTTTCGCTATGGCGGAATCATCGGAAGTTTCCTCACTCATCAAAATGGACTTAATATTAATAAATATGTGGGATTCACAGGTTCTTATTTTATATTATTCGGTTTGATTGTGATTTCTATCTTATTAGCAACCGATTTTCTTTTTTTCAACTTCTTTAGAAGAATGTCACAGACCATAAGAAAGAAACAAAAAAAAATTATCGTGAATATTGGAGGAAGTAAACACAAGATTAGAATAAAAAAAGAAGAGGAGGAAAGAGAAGAGGAAGAAATTGAAGAAGAGGAAGAGGATTTTCCAGCCAAACCTGTCATTAATTTCTTTGAACAGAAAAGATTAGAAAGAAAAAAAGGGTTGGCAGAACGTAACGAATCAGATCAAGATGACAGTTATCAATTTCCACCTGTTGACCTTCTTAACGAACCCAGTAAGCATAAACCTACTATGACTGAAGAGGAAATTATTGATATTTCTAATGTCCTTGAGAAAACACTTCGGGATTTTGGGATTGAAACTACAGTTAAAGAAGTTAATCAAGGACCTGTCGTTACCAGCTTTGAATTACAACCTGCCCCTGGCGTTAAAGTAAATAAAATAGTCAGTTTGCAAAATGATTTGGCACTTGCCTTGAAAGCACCTCAGATAAGAATTATAGCACCAATACCAGGTAAAGGAGCTGTTGGGATTGAAGTTCCGAATGAACGAATGACATCTGTTTATCTCAGAGAAGTTCTTGAATCAGATATCTATCAGCATTTTGAATCACCCCTTCCACTTGCATTAGGAAAGGATATAACGGGAAATCCATTTGTTGCGGATTTGAGAGAAATGCCACATTTATTAATAGCTGGTAGAACAGGCTCAGGAAAATCTGTTTGTATAAATTCTATAATAAACAGCATCATTTTTAAAATGCCTCCTGAGAGAGTGAAGTTCATTATGATTGACCCCAAGCGAGTTGAATTGAATGTCTACGATGGTATTCCTCATCTACTTGTTCCTGTTGTGTATGAACCAAAAAAAGCAGCAGCAGCATTGAATTGGGCTGTGGAGTTTATGGAAGACCGCTATAGAGAATTGGTTCAATTTAATATCAGAAATATTGAAGGCTATAATAATTTGTATGAAAGTGGAATCGTTAATGAGAAGACAAAAGGCAAAGATATGGAGTATATGTATTATGTTGTGATAGTGATTGATGAATTATCAGATTTAATGATTGTAGCAAGAGCAGAAGTAGAAGAGAGTATAACACGATTAGCTCAAATGGCTCGTGCTGTCGGAATTCATCTCATTGTAGCGACTCAAAGACCTTCTGTGAATGTTATTACAGGTATTATCAAGGCGAATTTTCCATCAAGAATTGCCTTCCAAACCGTTACCAGAGTGGATTCGAGAACCATTCTCGATATGATTGGTGCTGAAACATTGTTAGGGAATGGAGATATGTTGTTCTTACCGAGTGCTTCGCCCAAACCTATTCGTATCCAGGGTTCTTATATCTCCGTTGAAGAAGTAGAAAGAGTCCGCGATTTTATTAGAGGTGAGAAACAGGTAGATTATTTAATAGATGATTTTGAAACGAGAAATTATCAGGCTGAAATTGATGAGTATGATAGAACTCTTAAAGGTGGAGAAGACTTTTCAGACAAAGAATTGTTCGAAAGAGCGGTCAAGTTAATATTGGAGAATCGTAAAGCTTCTGTTTCATTGATACAGAGGAGACTCAAACTCGGTTATGCAAGAGCGGGCAGAATAATGGATATGCTGGAAGAAGCAGGAATTGTCGGCGAAAATGTGGGCAGTAAACCAAGAGAAATCCTCGTTGACCCTGAGGAATATTTAAAGAGTTTGGGTAAAAGTACTTCTTATTTTGATGATTAATTTAAAATGGTCAGGATTTAAATCTAAACTATAATGTTGCATATAAAATATATATCCTACCCCAGATATAATTTATTTTAACGCGCCCCATTTTAATATTTCCCCTTTATTTTAGTAAATAATATAATCAAAAGAGGATTTTCAGGTGCAGATATTCAGGATATGGATGATTTTGAAGAGAATCCTTGTGAATATAATCCACCTCAAGCGGATTGGGATGATGGACAAGCAAATGATAATCCTGGGTTTTATGATATTACTTGGGTTAGCTTTAATAATGAAGAAAAACACCGCACAGAGGTTATTTTAACAATGCCTCAAGTAGGTACTGATAATCCTGTAATTTGGACAATTCAACTTAAAGTTGATGATGAAGCTAATCCTTAGATCCTGTAACGCAATTGTGTATTGTGGGTATATCTGTTCCAATAGTTAATAACTTTGGTCAACTTGATCCTCAAAGAAGAGACTGGTTTACTTACGTGGGCGAAGTCTGCAATCATATAAATACAAGCACAGGAGGGACATCAGTTTTTGAATGTAATGGGTCTTTAAATCCTCAATGTTGGGGAACTGCAACTGTCGGTGAATATGTTGCTTTTATAGAAACAACAGGAGGTTTAACTTATTATCCTGTAAGATATGTGTATTATTATGATAAGCCATAATTAAGGAGGTAATAAAAATGAGGATAGTCAGAATTTCCATTTTAATGTTGGTTATTATTTTTATTGTAATCCATATTTTTTCTCAAACAACTTATCCTGAAATTCTTGATAATTTAAAAAGTAAGTTTAAGATAACGAGGATTTATCGTTCGCCTTATAATGATAATCTATATCTTATTTATGGGCAATATAAAACAGAAGTAAGAGAAACTAAGGAGCGTAATGATGTATTTTTAATTAATGTGAAAAGTAACTACATTGAAAGGCATCCTCTGCCAGATTATAGTGGTGTCGGAAGAGAAATGATTGCTTCAAGTGATTTATCAAAAGTTTACTTCACAAAAGATTGGGGAGATGAAGAGAGTATTATCGAGTTTGATATGAAGACAAACACAATAAAGACTTTACTTACAGAGAAAGGTCGTTATTATCGGGGCTTATCTATCTCTCAGCAAAACGATAAAATAGCATTTTTCGACAGTGATGCGCGTTTTATGATGCTTCAGTCTGAGCCTGAAAAACTTAGTCAGTTAAAAGAAAAAGGTGCAGGAGTTTCAGTACTGAACATAAATGACAAACAAAAAACTGTGTTAGTTTCTCCTCTTGAGGCTTTAAGTTGGTCGATGTGTCTTACTGAATCTTTTGGCTGGTCACCTGATGGTGAGAGGATAGCATTTCCGCATTGTTTGAAGTTAAAAGGGGTTCAGAGGGCAACAATTTATTCTGTAAAACCTGATGGGTCAGATTTAAGAGCTGAATTTTTGGATAATGTTTTTGGGATTGGTTGCACTCCTGTATGGATAGATAATGAGAAATTTATATATGAAGATGGTGAGCAGGGATTGTTAGGAGCTGTACTTTATGAATTCAATACAAAGAATCAGTCTCGAAGACTTTTATATCGTGGTCCTGTTCCGCAAGATTTCAGACTTTCTGCTGATAAGCTGAATTTAATTTTTACAATGAGTGTGAGTGAAAATGGTAAATTAAAACTTGTTGAAAAAAAAGTTTTATTAAGTTCTCAAGAACCGCTTGATTTAACTCTACCCGCTAAACCTAATGTGCAAACTTCAAAAGAAGGTGATAAAACGTGGAGAGTGGATAAAGAGGTCTCAAAAGAAATTGTCGGTTTGAAACCCGAGTTCAAGGTTACAGATGACGGGAAAACAGTAACGGATAGTGCTAATAAACTTATGTGGGTAAGAGACCCGGGTGATTTACCACTCAAAGCTTTTTATCTTTGGGAAGACCCAGATACAAAGGGACCGATAGCAATAAAAGCTTGTGAAAGCCTTAATTATGCGGGTTATTCGGATTGGAGGCTTCCCACTCTTGGGGAGCTAAAGACAATTGTTGATTCAAGCAAATCAGACCCTTCCATTGATACAAACTTCTTTGTATGCAAATCCGTAATGTATTGGACATCGACAGTGTTTGAAAACGACCCACAGAATGTTTGGTATATAAGATTCAAGGATGGTTTTGTAGGAATAGCGGATAAATGGAATGGCGCCGCTATTAGACCCGTACGTTCACTAAAGTAATTTAAAATATGCTTTTTCTAAAACCTATTGGTAGAATGACGATAAAAATTGTTATTTGTCACGATCAATAAGTTTCAATATTTCCTCTTTCCATATCTGATATGCAGGTTCTGATAAATGAATGCCATCTTTTGTGAATTCTGCTTTTAATTCGCCCTTTTCATCTTTCATTAAAGAATGCAAATCAACATATTCTACATTCAATTTCTCAGCTAAATTTTTCAGCTCTCCATTATATTTAAGAATCTTTTCATTTAATTTGGCATATCTATCCCGTGCAGGCAATGCAGATTGAATAAAAATTTTGGCATCTGGACATCCCAATTTAATTTCTTCTACAAGTTGCTTATAACCGATGATTAATTCTGCAATAGGGACACCATCATTAATGTCATTCACACCAATTAAAATGAATATGTGGGACGGTTGGCAATTATAACAGGAAGAATCAAGACGCTTGAGTAATCCACGATAATCATCTTTAACAACCCCGATTGTATCGCTGATTATTCCTCTATTTAGGACAGGTTTTCCTTCAAAATATTTATTAACATCAAAACCTTCTGTTAGAGAATCACCGAGTAAAACAACGTATTTTTTATTTGGTTCTAACTTCTTATTTTCTTCCTTGAATTGTTCAATTCTGTCAAAATGATGTTTCTTTTGCTTTTCAAGAATAGCTTTTAAATCTGGTTGTTGAGCCATAATACTTATACCAAGAATCGCAAAAAAGAAAACACATAATATAATTTTTATGGTATTCATTTATTTCTCCTTATTAGTAAGTGTTGATTTAAAATTATTTAAAATCTCATTTCCTATCAACAATCAGTAGTTTCTTATCTTCAAAAGGTAAATTATAGGAATTAAATCCCCCTTTGTTAAGGGGGAAAAATTATTTTCTATTTTTTATGGAATAATAGTTTAGAATCTCTGTAATAATAAGAAAATATAACTTCAAGACTATGAATTAAAATTTCTTTTATCAATTTTTAAAAAATTACTCAACACTTTCTTTATGATTATGACCTTACTCCTTTTTTAAGATTTTTACTTCTTTAATCTCATAAGAAGAAACTTCAGGAGCTCCTTTTTTTAAAAGTAATTTCAAATATTGTAGTTCCTTACCTTCCAACGATATATTAGTCTGATTTTCCATCTCCTTGTTTTCATAGACTGAGACCCAATTGTTTTTGTCTAAAGATATGAGTGCCTCAAATTTTTCGCAAGGTCTTCCCCAATCAATTTGGATTGTGTCTGCAGAATAAGGCTTTTTCAAATTAATCAAAATCCACTGCTGGTCAGTTCCATCATTTGAAACCCAAGCAGGAGATGCCCAGCGCGTATATTCGTCCTCATCAATAATACTTATAGGAGCAAGATGCGGATTAGTCTGATTATAACCTGAGGCAGTAATCTCAGCATTTTTTGCAAGGTTAGTTTGTTCAGGTTTGGAATCTTTACTTCTTAATTCAAATAATGTAATTGAATAGGGTTTCAAATCATAAATTAGTTTATTATCTTTTATTGATGTGTTGGTTAATTGGACATATTTTTCACCTTCTGAGATTCTAAAGACTTTCACTTTTTCTTTAGTGGCAAAGTTGCTGATGTTGGTGACAAGACTTATACTTTTTTCCGGTGATTTATTAACAGCAATGATTATCAATTCGTCATTATTATTTAAGGATGCATAAATGTTCGCATAATCCGTTTCAGGATTATCAATTTTTATAAGTTTCCCACGGAACTTTTCGCTGAACATTTTTAATACATAATACGTATAGTATGGGGTATTGGTGCCATCTGATGATAGTATTCCGTAATCCCCATCTCTGGGTGGATAAGCATTATGCAATGCCCAGAAGCACGCCATATCCGTTTTTGTTTCAGCATAGGTCCCGAGCATCAATCCTGTGTATAATGCGTTCGCAAGGGATTTTGTAATTGGTCCGGGATAATAATCAACGGAATTATATCCTACACAACAATATTCGATATTATTATGTTTTTCAGGCATTTTCCCTTTAACAATTTGTTTAAACTGATTAAACCAATCTATGTATATGTGATGTGATTTAAGAAGTTTTTCTTCCACTTCATCCTTACCTGATTGGAGTGGATAGAATGTGAAGGTAATTACATCGACAGAATCTTTAATTTTTTCTAAGACTTTTTCATCCCATTCAAAAAGATATGGGGCTAAGCAAAGATTAGCAGCAACTTTAATTGATTTATCCTTCATTTTCATTGCAGAAACAAATTGATTAAATTTATCACCATAATTTTCACCCGTTGTATGGCACGCTGACCATTTGCCCCAAACTTCATCGCCGACTTCCCACATTTTAATATTGTATCCTTTTTTATTATTACAGTAATTGACCCATTCCGCCGCAAGTTCTGGAGAGGCACTGAAATTAACCGTAATAAATCCTGCCGCACCTGTTGCTAATAAGAATTCATAATATTCATCGGTATCCATATCAGATACAAGATTATCCTTTGAATTCCAAATGTAGACATCAGCATCATTCCCCCCGGGGTATTTTAGAAGTGTGATTCCAGCATCTTTAATTTTTTTGATAGCATCTTTGTCACAAGTCAATATCATATCCTTTCTTGGATAAGGGAATAGAGACTCGTCCCAACGAGCAGTGTGTAAACCATAAATTAAAGGATTGATGTCAAATGAAACATTTTTGGCATCAATTGTGACATTGAATGCTTCATCTGGATAAACAGAAAAAGAAAGAAATGTGGAGAGTATCGAAAAGAAGATAAAAAATTTTGATGCTTTGAAGAACATATAGCTCCTCCTGAAAAATTGATTTTTAGTTAATTCAATTATTGAATTAATTATTAGGTCGAAATATGAAAGTCAATCTTTTTATGAAGGAGAAATGTAATTTTTGTTTATGACGGGAAGGGACATTTTACAGGAGTAGTAGCGGCGGAGGGACTCGAACCCCCGACACTGCGGATATGAGCCGCATGCTCTAACCACCTGAGCTACGCCGCCTTATGTGAAATGTAAGATTAAAAACAGAGAAACCACAAATCATTTTTAAAGATAATAATTAGTGAGATTCGTGGTTTCTTTTACTGTTTTTGTTATAAAAATTGGTTGCGGGGGACCGATTTGAACGGTCGACCTTTGGGTTATGAGCCCAACGAGCTACCGGGCTGCTCCACCCCGCTACATTTTTTTCATCTATGATGAGATTATTAGCTTAATTCAAATCTGCTTATCCTTGTCAAGTCTTTTTTGGAACTTAAAAAGATACGTGTCAAAAAAAATCTTTTACCACAGAGAGCACAAAGGAAAAAATAAGATTTAAAATGTAAAATTGGCAACTGACAATAAATAACAAACTACAAGATTCTTCACTCTGCTCAGAATGACATTTTTTGATTTATCGGTTGTCAGTTGTCGGTTTCTAATTTTAAATTATTTTTTGTGTTCTTCGTGCTCTTAGTGGTTCTGCTTATTATTTTTTAGATTCCTCTTTTAGTATTTTTTGAGCTATTCGAGCGAATCGTTTTGCTATTTGGTCGGACCTGAAATACTGTTTTCCTTTTAAATAAGTCTCAACTTTATTCCCAAGTGGAGCTATCCATTTCTTAGGTAATTTTTTTGCACCCAATATTGCCCCGATGATTGAACCTGCTGTTGCACCTGTGCAATCTGTATCCAAGCCTCCCATAACCGTCAAGGTAATTGTTTTTTCAAAATCTTTTTCTCCATAGTATAATCCTGCCACAGTCAACGCAGCATTGTTTAATGTATGAGCAACACTCATTCCTTCATATTTTTTTAATATTCTTTCTGTGGTCTTATCCCAATTCTTATCTTTTTTACACCAATGAAGAGTTTCTTTTACTGTGTTTGCCAGACGACAATTTTTTGGTATTTCAGTTAATCCGATTTTGATTGCTTCGATTGGATCTTCAATAACAAAAGCAGATGAGATAGTAGCACTGAAAAACATCGCTCCATAAATTCCTGTTCCTCTATGGCTTATGTATGCATCTCTATGAGCAAATTCAGCCGCTTTCTCAGGCAGTCCTGGAGCAGAATATCCCCACGGGTCACTCCGAATATCTGCTCCTATCCAATCGAAGTAAGGATTATTTATAGCACCTGACTCGTATGCTGATATTCCTTTCTTAAGATTTGATAAAGCCACTTCTTCTGCTGTGCAGGCTATTGGCAAATATTTAAGCCAGGCTTTACCAACGTCTTCAGTTGTAAATCTTGAACCGTATTCTTCAAGTATGAGAAAACCAAGCAATGTATAAGCAAGGTCATCATCAGCACCGATGTATTTAAGATTAGGCTTTAGAAAATTTTTGCGTGGAGTTGTTAAATAGTGGAGTTGTTCAGGATTTTTTAATTGCGGGTCGATTTTCCAATAGTCATTGAGTGGATATTTAAGACCTAAATTTTTACAAGCCAATTTAATAGTATTTTTCGTCATACCTTCCGAAGGAATTCCAAGAATGCATCCAGCAGACCTCCCCAACCACGCACCAAGAATTTTATCCTCAAGTTCATCCTGACTCAATAGTAATGATAATCTTCTTGGACCTTTAAGTCTTAATTTTCTTATTTCCTGTAAATCAGAAGGTTCATTTTGTAATATCTTATTAGCTTTCAATTTCAAGTCTTCAATGGCCTTATTAAAATTATAGAGTGTTAACTTCAAGTGATTTTGTCTTAAAGCATCTCTCTTTAAGTAACTCAAGCCATCGCTTATATTCATCACATTTTTTGTCAAGGTCAGGAAAATAAGACATAATTACTTCCAAAGATTATATACAAGTTTATTAGAAAGCATATACTAAAAGATGAGATTCCAAAGTTCAACAAAATAAAAAGCGTCCCCAAGGGGATTTGAACCCCTGTTACCGCCGTGAAAGGGCGATGTCCTGGACCGGGCTAGACGATGGGGACGTAGGTTTTTGTTTATTATTTTTTTAACCGCTAATTACGCGAATCTTCGCGAATTTTAATAATTTTATTTTAAAAATCTTTTGCGTCAATTAGCGTGATTCGCAGTTAATCTTCTTTGTGCTCGTTGTGTTGTTTTGGTCGATTTTATTGGTTTAAAATAAAATGGTGAGAGCGAAAGGACTCGAACCTTCGACCCACGCCTTAAAAGGGCGTTGCTCTACCACCTGAGCTACGCTCCCACTTCATTATTAGCCACGAAATCACACAAAATACCACTAAAAATTATT
>Ga0315285_10003260_pt1 | contig 16938 bp, 13 predicted proteins | sample YL17G09_36_MG_FD_203698 | JGI IMG/M metagenome (GOLD analysis project Ga0315285, IMG submission 203698) | Sediment microbial communities from Yellowstone Lake, YNP, Wyoming, USA - YL17G09_36 | ecosystem: Environmental > Aquatic > Freshwater > Lake > Sediment | place: USA: Wyoming | collected... | reverse complement strand
AATTGGGGCTTTATTAAGGGCATCAAAAATCATCATGTTTTGTTATAAATATCATTGACTTATAGGTTTTTTCGGAACAGTCTCTATTACGTCTCTTTCACCAACCTGGAGACCCGCGGGTCTCTGAAGCTCCCCGGCTCCGCCTCTCCCATCGAAGTGCGGGGGGTGAGCTGGTTTGACCAGGAGTTCGGCTCCAACCAGCTCACCCCGAAGCAGAAGGGCTGGGACTGGTTCAGCCTCCATCTCTCCGACGGGCGGGATTTGATGATCTATCTCCTGCGCCTCACGGATGGCTCGGTGGAGCCCGCATCTTCGGGGACCCTGGTTGCCGCCGACGGGTCTTCACGCCACCTGAAGCTTTCAGATTTTTCCGTTAATGTTCTGGACCGATGGAAAAGTCCCCGCAGCAAGGGAGAATATCCCAGCCGCTGGAGAATCCAGGTTCCCTCCGCCAGAATCGACCTGACCATCGATCCTCTGCTGGCGGACCAGGAACTCCACACCGAAGGGTCGACTGGAATCACTTACTGGGAGGGGACGATCGCCGGCAAAGGACTTTCCGGGGGACGCGAGGTCACCTGCGAAGGATACGCGGAGCTCACCGGATATGCGGGGAGCCTCGGAGGAATTTTCTGAAATGCGGAATTCGGAATGCGGAATGCGCCCTGAACCACATAGGGTTCAGGGCAGCCCTGCACTCCACGTAGTGCAGGGCGGAATGCGAAATAGAAAAGGTTGCCGGTTGTCCCGCTCGGAGCGGGATTGTCGGTTGGAGGAAGAGACTTACACGGCGCCTTGATCTTGGAAGGATTTAACCTGACCTTCCGAGTATCCCAGGAGGCGGGTTAATATTTCCCCGTTGTGCTCTCCCAGCAAAGGCGGCGGGTACTGGATGCCCACGGCGCTTTCGGAAAAGGTGGCGGGTGGACCCACGACCTTGACTTTTCCGTAATGGGGATGCTCGACCTCCTGCACCAGCCCCAGATGCTCCACCTGCGGGTCGCTGAAGACCCGGTCGAAGGTGTTGATGGGCCCGCAGGGGATGCCGGCCTGGTCGAAAAGAGGAATCCATTCGTCCACCGTCTTCTCGGCCAGCTTCCGGTCGATAACCTCCATCAGGGCCGGACGGTTCTTGATCCGGCTGGCATTGTCCGCAAACCGGGGGTCGTCCTTTAATTCTTCCATGCCCAGCAGGGTGCAGAAGGACTTCCACATTCTTTCGTTGACCACTCCGAAGATCAGAAAAGCGTCTTTGGCCCGATGGGCTTCATAAGGGACGATGTTGGGGTGGGCGCTCCCCCAGCGGCGGGGAATCACTCCCCCCACCAGGTAGTTGGACCCGATGTTGATGAGCGTCGCCAGTTGCATGGCCAGGAGGTTGATGGAGATCCTCTGCCCCTTCCCGGTTTGCTGTCTTTGATAGAGGGCCGAAGAGACGGCCCCGAAGGAATACAAACCGGTCAGGACATCCGTGAGCGGCACGCCGACCTTTACCGGTTCCCCCTCGGGAGGGCCGGTAATGGACATCAGCCCTCCGATAGCCGAGACGATCACATCGACCCCGGCCTTGTCCCGGTATGGGCCGTCCGTGCCGTATCCGGTCATGTCGCAGTAGATCAGCTTGGGGTTGATCTCCCGGAGGGTCTCATAGCCGATCCCCAATTCGTCCATGGTGCCGGGACGAAAATTTTCCAGGAGCACGTCGGAGTGCCGGACCAGGTTCGTGAAGATTTCGATCCCCTGGGGGTGTTTGAAATTCAGGGTGAGGCTCTTCTTGTTCCGGTTGATGGCGATGAAGTAGGCGCTGACCTCCTTCACCCAGGGCGGGCCCCAGGCGCGGCTCTCATCGCCGATTTTGGGCTGCTCGATTTTGATGACCTCCGCCCCCAGGTCGCCCAGGACCATGGCGCAGTAAGGGCCGGCGATGATCCTCGTCAAGTCAATGACCCGGATCCCCTTCAGGGGAGGAGCGCCGGTTGGGCTTTTTCTTTTATCTACATCCATGACCATCCCTTCCTGAATCCGTTCGTACCAATTTTCAGCACCCTTTTTTATTAGCACATCCTTCCCCGGGGATCAATTGAAAAGCCCATCTCCCAATTGCGGATTGCAGATTGCGGATTGCGGATTGAAAGGGAAAGAACCTCATGCAATTGCGGATTGTGGATTGCGGAATGCGGATTGGAAAAAATAGCAAAAGAAATCCGAAATCCGCAATCCGAAATAACAGGGCTGATGCTTTGTCTTGTGACCCGGCGGGAAGGTCCCGCCTTTGGCGGGACAGGATCGGCTGGTGGTGAAGACCCGATGAAAAATGGCTTCGCTTCCGCAGCGGGAGGCGGTACAGGCAGGGACATCTGCGCATCACAGGGCCGATTCCGCCCGGACCGATGAAAGAATCCGCGCCTCATCATGTTCCGCCAAAGGCGGGACCTTCCCGCCGGGCCGGGCACGGCCTCCAATTTATCGACATTTATCTGATTTCTGGAAAGCCGGGTGGCCAACAAATGGCGGGTTTTTGACTTTTGCCGGGGCTTGGAATATACTTCTTAATAAATTCGGCTTTTTCATAAACTCAGGTATGCCCCTTACCCCCATCCCTCTTCCCAGCGGGGAAGAGGCCCAAGCGGAGAGAAAGGAGTCCTCCCATGCCCCTCATGACCACCAAACCCATGTTCGACCTGGCCTATGGCGGCGGATTTGCCGTCGGAGCCTTCAACGTGAACAACATGGAGATCACCCAGGGGATCGTCACCGCCTGCGCGGCGGAAAAGGCACCCCTGATCCTGCAGATCTCCAAAGGCGCCCGGAAATACGCCAACATGCGCTTTCTCAAACATATCATCGACGCCGCGGTGGAGGAAAACCCGGACCTCCCCATTGCCATTCATCTGGACCACGGGGACACCGTGGACCTGGTGGAAGCCTGCATCAAGGACGGGTTCACCAGCGTGATGATCGACGGGTCTCACGCGCCCTTCGAGGAGAACGTCAAATTGAGCGCCGCGGCCGCCAGGGCGGGGCATCAGAAAGGCGTGGTGGTGGAAGCTGAACTGGGGATGCTCGGAGGGATCGAAGAGCACGTCGTCGGGGCCAGCGCCGAAGAGTACGAAAAAAACGTGGAAAAATACCTGACCGACCCCCAACAGGCCGGCGATTTCTGGAAACAGACCGGCGTGGACAGCCTGGCTATCGCCATCGGGACCAGCCACGGAGCCTTCAAATTCAAGCACGAAGCCAAACTGGCCATCGGCCGGATCGAGCAGACCATGAAGACCTGCCCCGGACTTCCCCTGGTCATGCACGGCTCCTCCAGCGTGCCCCAGGAGTACGTGGACCTGGTCAACAAATACGGCGGAAACATGCCCAACGCCCGGGGAGTACCGGAGGACCAGATCAACCTGGCGGTGACCAAATACGGCGTCTGCAAAGTCAACATCGACACCGACCTGCGCCTGGCCCTCACCGCCAAGATCCGTGAAGTCTTTGCCACCAAACCCTCTGAATTCGACCCGCGCAACTACCTGGGGCCCGGCCGGGAAGCCATCGTCAAAACGGTCAGGCACAAGCTCCAGGTGCTGAATTGCGCAGGAAAAGCGGAAGCGGTCATCAAGCAATGGAAGAAACTCGGGGAACCCCTGCCGGCGTTTTACGTAAAATCTCGGTAAACCCGCGGTTGGGGCAGGTTTCAAACCTGCCCCTACGACCCGCTCCTTTCCGGGTCTTTTCTTGATTAGCCTGATATCCAAGAGAGGAGGTTTCACATGCAGAGAATCACCACGGTGACGGAACAGCTCCTGTTTCTCCAGAAGGAATCCCCCATGGCCACGGGCCGGTTTACCCATCTCCTCAACGAACTGATCCTGGCGGCCAAGATCATCTCCCGCGAGGTGAACAAAGCGGGCCTGGTGGATATTCTGGGTTTCACCGGGGAGATCAACGTCCAGGGAGAAGAGGTGGTCAAGCTGGACGAATTCGCTAACCGGGTCCTGATTTACCGGATGGAAAGGGCCGGGGTCTTATGCGCCATGGCTTCCGAAGAAAACGCCGACATCATCGAAATTCCCCCGGCCTTTCCGAGCGGAGACTATGTTCTGATCTTTGATCCCCTGGACGGATCTTCCAACGTGGACAGCAACGTCTCGATCGGAACCATCTTTTCCATCTACCGGCGCAAGAGCCCTCCCGGAAGGAATGTGAATCTTGGCGACCTTCTGCAGAAAGGAACCGAACAGGTGGCCGCCGGATACTTTATCTACGGGTCTTCCACCATGATGGTTTATACCACGGGCCAGGGGGTCCACGGCTTCACCCTCGACCCCAGCGTGGGCGAATTCCTTCTATCCCATCCCGACATCAAGATCCCCCCGGCGGGAAAATTCTACTCGGTCAACGAATCCTACTGGCCTTACTGGGATGAAACCACCCGGAAGGCCGTTTCTTACTTCAAAAATCCCGAAAACAAATCGCCCTACAACCTGCGGTACATCGGTTCCCTGGTGGCCGATTTCCACCGCAACCTGCTGGCCGGCGGAGTTTTCATGTATCCCGCCGATTTCCGGGATCCCAAAAAGCCCAGCGGAAAACTGCGGCTCATGTGCGAGGCGGCCCCTTTGGCCATGGTCGTAGAGCAGGCCGGAGGAATGGCCACGGACGGAAAGCGACGGATCCTCGACATCGACCCGCAGGAACTCCACCAGCGGGTCCCTCTTTTCATCGGGTCGAAAACCGATGTGGAAAGGGTGATGGAGATTTATAAAACAGCAACTTAATGACTCCGAACGCCTTTAGGCGCTTAGCGCCCAACTAATACCAACATGTTGGTAAGAAGGAAATATTCACTTTGCGAGACCGGGGTAAGGGCGGTTCGCGAATCGCCCCTACGGATGCTGGCCGCAGGGCCACCTTTTCCGCGCGTAGTCGCGGAAAAAGCATAGGCGCTTACTGCGCAACTAACACCAACATGTTGGTAAGAAGGAAATATGTTGTGCCTTCGCGATAAATCCCCCCTTGCCCCCCTTTTACAAAGGGGGGTTGGGGGGATTTCTGGACTTTTCGCTGCCCCGCAGGGGCCACCCCTTCCGGGCGGAGTCCCGGAAGAGGCGTAGTCCCTTACCGCTTAAATTGACGCCAAACTGGTCACAAATTGTAGGGGCAACCCTGCGTGGTTGCCCACCCTGCGGGCGGCCACATAGGGCCGCCCCTACTACATCCTGTTTGGTTCCGGCTACGCCGGGTTAGGTGTTAACCCCATGTCCGGCCTCGTCGTCCTGGTAGGAGGCAATGAGTTCCGGCCCGAATGCGAGCCCATGGACCGGGGCATCCTGGCCAGGCTCGGTCCGAAACCCAGAGTGGTGATCCTTCCTACGGCCGCCGGTCGGGAAAACCCCGCCCTGGCCGCAGAAAACGGGGTTGGTTATTTTCAGCGCCTGGGGGCGGTCGCCGAAGCAGCCATGGTGGTCGATCCGGCAACCGCCCGAGACGCCAAGTGGCTCGGTCTGATTCAAAAGGCGGACCTGATTTATTTGACCGGCGGCGATCCCGTTTATCTGCTGGAGACGCTGCGAAATTCTCCGGCCTGGGAGGCTGCGCTGGAAGTATGGAAGAGCGGGCGGACCCTGGCCGGTTCCAGCGCGGGGGCCATGGTTTTGGGCGGGAGGATGTGGGCTCCCGGCCGGGGATGGCGGCAGGGTTTGGGTCTCCTCCCCCGGCTGGCCGTCATTCCGCACCATAACCGGCTGGCGGAAGTCTGGAAAGCAAAGGACATGCTCGCATCCCTCCCCGAGAAAGTCACCCTGGTGGGGATCGACGAGGCCACGGCCTTGGTAGGGCCTCCCTGGGAGGCGGTTGGAATGGGGAAAGTAGTGATTTATGGGTCCGATAAGCCGACCGTTTTCACCCAGGGCCAGCTGGTAAACCTTGCATCGGGGATGGAACGATAGAGCGAAAAGGCAAAAGGGCCTGCGAGCTGTGGATTGCAGATGTCGAATTTTGCGAATTTGGGCTTTGCCTTTAGCCTGTTGCCTGAAACCTGCGACCTGAGTCCTTATCTATGGTCCAATTCAACCTATTGCTTTCCGCTTTCCTGGCTTTTTTCATTCTCCGCTCCTTAACCCAAATCCTTCTCAACCGGCTGAACATCGCCCATCTTCGTCGGTCCGGAGGAACCGTTCCGGATGTATTTCAGGACGCCATCGACCCGGAAAAGCTCAATAAAATCTCCGCTTACACCGTCGATTCTTCCCGCTTCGGCATCCTATCCACTCTGGCCTCGCAGGCGTTCACCCTGCTCCTCCTGCTTTCCGGTCTGCTGCCCTGGCTGGTCCATCACCTCCACCGGCCGGGGTGGGGAATGATCCCCAGCGGCCTGGCTTTCTTTGCTTCCCTGGGGTTCATGGTGAACCTCTTTCACCTCCCCTTCGACCTCTATGACACCTTTGGAATCGAAAACCGGTACGGGTTCAACACCAAGACTTTCCGGGTCTGGGTCATGGATCTGCTGAAAAGCCTGGCTTTATCCGCCCTCCTCGGGGGTTTCCTCTTATGGCTCCTTCTATCCCTCATGAGCAAGGGGGGCAAGTTCTGGTGGGTGTGGGCCTGGATGCTGGTGGGGGCTTTCGAGCTGTTGTTGCTCTGGTTATACCCGGTGATCCTGGCACCCCTTTTCAACAAATTTGAACCGCTTGCCGACACCGAGCTGGTCCGGCGGATCGCGAAATTGATGGAGAGGGCGGGGCTGAAAGCCCGGGGGATTTTTCAGATGGACGCCAGCAAGCGCAGCCGGCACACCAATGCCTACTTCACGGGGCTGGGGAAAAGCAAACGGATCGTGCTTTTTGACACCCTCCTCCATTCCCATACCGCCGACGAAATCGAGGCGGTCCTGGCCCATGAGATCGGACACTGGAAGAAAAAGCATATCCTGAAACAGCTCCTGGTCATGGAGCTGCTGTCCCTCATCGCCTTTTATGTTGTCGCTCAATTGTTGAACTGGCCCCTCCTCTACCTGACCTTCGGCTTTTCCGAGCCGGTCTCTTACGTCGGACTGCTCTTGATCGGAGCGCTTTTCAGCCCCCTCGGCTATTTTGTCCAGCCTCTGGGTTCGGCCTTTTCCCGAAAGTTTGAACGGGAGGCGGATGATTACGCATTGGGCCTGATCCCCTCGGGGGAGCCCCTGGTTCAGGCCTTCAAAAGATTGGCGGCGGACAATCTTTCAAACTTGACCCCCCCCCCCCTCTATGCCTGGTTCTATTACTCCCATCCGCCCCTGGCGGAGCGGATCCGAAGGTTGACAAGCCCTTCGCGATAGGGTTCACCCCCGCAAGAAACTTCTTTCCATTGATGGCGAATCATGTTATGAATTGACTCAATTTCCCCTAATGCCTTGGAAGAACAAATGTTTCTTTTAGAGTGCGGGTCCCGTCGCTGCCAGGGCGCGCAATGATGGGAGAATCCTTTCCAGGAGGTGCTGATTATGAAATTTTTCAAGAAAGCAATGATCATCGGATTCCTGGTGCTGGGAATGGCGATACTCTTCCTCCCCGGCCAACCTTCCGCCGCACCGAAAGGGAAACTCACCGTGGCCCTTTCCAGCGATGTGGGGACTCTGGACCCCCAGGATCACAACATCCGGATCAACTACATCGCCGGGTGGCATCTCTATGACAACCTCGTGTACCGGGATCAGAAGACTCTGAAAATCGGCCCTCACCTGGCCGAGTCCTGGAAGATCATCGACGAAAACACGTGGGAATTCAAATTGCGCAAAGGGGTCAAGTTTGATAACGGCGAACCCTTCACCGCCGAGAGCGTGAAGTTCACCATCGAACGGGGCCAGGACCCCAAGTGCCCCCAGAGGCCTTGGGTCTCCTGGATAAAAGAGGTCAAAATCCTGGATGATTACACGGTCCGGATTCTCACTGAAAAACCTTATCCCGTGGCCCTTGATCGGCTGGCCAACTATCAGATGCTCCCGCCGAAATGGGTTAAGGAAAAGGGAGCTGATTTCATCGCCACGAATGCCAACGGGACCGGCCCTTACCGCCTGAAAGAATGGAAGCGCGGCGTGCACATGATCCTGGAAGCCAAGGAGAATTACTGGAAAGGGGCGCCCGCCATCCAGACGATTACTTACCGGCCCATCAAGGAGATCTCCACCCAAATCTCCGAGCTCATGACCGGGGGCATCGACATCGTGCGGGACGTTCCTCCGGACCAGATCTCCCTGATCCAAAACTCCCCCAACGTGCGAATTTCCAAAGCCCCCACCCTGCGGGTGATCTACATGGTTATGGATGCCGATGGGCGGGCCGGAAAATCCCCGATCCAGAACCTGAAGGTCCGCCAGGCCATCAGCCACGCGGTCGATGTGGATACTATCATTAAGACGGTCATGACCGGCAACGCCATCAAAACCGCGGCGACCCTGAACCCGCAGCACTTTGGCTATGACAAGTCGCTGGAAAACCCCTATCCTTACAACCCGGACAAGGCCCGGCAGCTCCTCAAGGAGGCGAATTTCAATTTCGAGCAGCCCTTGAGGCTGGTTACTTATACAGGCAGCATACAGAATCCTCGGGCGCTGCTGGAGGCTGTAGGGGGGTATATCAATAAGGTAGGGATAAAGACCAACCTGAATCTGTTTACGGACATCGGCATGTGGGATCGCTTGGGCCGCGAAGGGAAACAGAACGACTGCCACATCCACAGCTGGGGCAGCGGGGGGGTCTATGATGCCGACGCCCTGTACTACACCTACTTCCGCAGCGGAGCGCCCATGACCTACGGGTCCTCTCCGGAAATGGACAAATGGCTCGATCAGGCAAGGTCCATCATGAACCCGGAGCAGCGAAAGAAGCTGTATTACAATGCCGGCAAGTACATCAACGACAACGCTCTGGCCGTTTCTTTTTATGCCCAATATACTATCCTCGGCCTCAACAAACGGGTCATCTATGAGGCCCCTCCGGATGAGTTCCTGCGGACTTTTGAGGCAAAGCTAAAAGATTAAAAAGTTCGGAGTAATTTAGTTCGGAGTTCGGAGAAAAGCAGGGAAAAATGAGAAGTTCTTGAAACTCCGAACTCATGACTCCGAACTCCGAACTGCGGCAATGGATTCATGAAAAGTTTCATCCTCCACCGCCTCTTCCAGTCCGTCATCGTCATCTGGGGGATCAGTTTAATCACCTTTTCCCTCCTCCACTTATTCCGTGATCCGGTCCTGATCCTTCTCCCTCCCGAAGCCACTAAAGAGGACGTCGAACTCCTGCGCAGGGAGATGGGGCTCGATCAACCGATCGTCGTGCAATACGTCAAATTTCTATCGGGTATGGTGCGCGGGGATTTCGGGAAATCCTTCGTCGCCCACCAGCCGGCGTTGAGCCTGGTGCTGGAGCGCATGCCCATGACCCTCTGGCTGGCGGCGTCGGGGCTGCTCCTGGCCATCATCGTCTCCATTCCCCTGGGGGTTCTGGCGGCCATCCGCCGGAATCGCATCCAGGACCATTCCGCATCGGTTTTGGCCGTGCTGGGACAAGCGATGCCCCTGTTCTGGCTGGATATCATGCTGATCATTATTTTTGCGGTGAAACTTCGGCTTCTACCCGCTTCGGGAGCCGGAAGCTTTAAACACATCATCCTGCCGGCCGCCGGAATCGCCGTCTCTTTGCTCCCCATCCTTATGCGTCTGACCCGATCGCGGATGATCGAGATTCTCTCCCAGGATTACATCCGCACGGCCCGGGCGAAGGGCCTGGGAGAGCGGGCGGTCCTCTTCCGGCATGCCCTGCGGAATGCGCTCATTCCGGTCATCACCATCCTGGGATTCCAATTCGGGATGCTCCTGGGAGGGGCGGTCATCACCGAGACGATCTTTGCCTGGCCCGGGGTGGCCAGCCTGGTGGTGGAATCGATTTTCAACTCTGATTTTCCCGTGGTCCAGGCGGCAGTGGCAATGTTTGCCCTTTTAATCGTCTTCGCCAATCTGTTGACCGACATCGCCGTGGCCTGGCTCGATCCGAAAACGAGGTTTGGATCATAGATCTTTGGGGCCCTGCTGGAAAAGGCATGCGGAAGCCCAAAGAATCAATCCCTCCCCCTTGACGGGGGAGGGTTAGGGTGGGGGTGATTCAATTTGATCCCCCTCCCCTTCATCCCCTCCCGCGGGGGGAGGGGAAATAATTTTTTTGATTTTTTCCTCATACCTTGGACGATCCACCATGACGGGAAGAAGCGGCTACCGATATTTTTTTCGCCGGCTGGGCCAAGCTAAAACAGGGATGGTGGGATTGACCATGGTAACCTTGATGCTGGCCATGGCCCTCTTCGCGCCTTTTATCTCCCCCCGAGATCCCATGGAGCAGGACCTGCAGGCCCGTCTTCGGCCCCCCTTCTGGGAGGAAAAGACCGACCCCAATTACAAGATGGGGACCGACCAGGTGGGAAGGGACATGCTCAGCCGGCTGATCTACGGGGCACGGATTTCTCTTTCCGTAGGCTTCCTAACCATGGCCTTCTCCGCCCTGGTGGGGATTACCCTGGGAATTCTGGCGGGATATTACCGCGGCGTCCCGGACTCCATCATCAGCAATTGCGTGAACATCATGATGTCCTTCCCTTATATTCTACTGGCGATTTCGGTGATGGCGGCAACGGGGCCGGGGTACAGAAACGTAATCATGGTTCTGGGGTTCACCGGATGGCCGATCTATACCCGGCTGGTCCGTGCGGAAGTCATCGAACTCAAGGGCCGGGATTTTGTGACCGCAGCCCGGGCCCTCGGGGGTCGAAACAGCGGGGTCATCCTGAAACATATCCTCCCCAACCTGGCCAGTTCCATCATCGTCCTGGCCACCTTCGAGCTGGCCCGCATGATCATCCGCGAGTCCTTCCTCAGCTTTCTGGGGCTGGGGATTCCACCCCCCAATGCTTCCTGGGGAGGGATGCTGGCCGAGGGAAGATCTTATATGCTCGGGCTGTGGTGGCTGGCCGCCATCCCCGGCTCGGCCATCTTCTTCACCACCCTGGGGATCAACCTCATGGGGGACGGGCTCCGTGACTGGTTAGATCCTCACACGCGAAACAGATGATAGAATTGCGGATTTCGGATTTCGGATTGCGGATTGAAGGACCAAACTTCTTGAATTGCGGATTGCAGATTGGAAAAAAGCGAAACCAATGTGATTGTGGATTAAAGAGTCTTTTCAAACATGGATTGAGCCATTGAACTGAACAGTCTTGGTGAATGGAGTAAAGATTCTAAATTATGGTTTAATAAAAGGATTATTATATGGACCAGCATGAAATGAAGAGGAGAACAAAGGCATTTGCTGTTAAAATTGTTCGATTGTTCGAATCCCTGCCCCAGAAAAGAGCGGCCTACGTACTTGGTAGACAGTTACTGCGGTGCGGGACCTCAGTAGGGGCCAATTACCGATCCGCTTGCAGGGCCAAGTCAACCGCCGATTTTGTCGCCAAGATGGGAATTGTTGAAGAAGAGATAGACGAAACCATGTATTGGTTGGAACTATTAATCGAGGTCGGAGTTTTGAAAGCAGAAGAAGTTGAAGCCATTTTGAAGGAGGCAAATGAGCTCTTGGCCATTGTCGTTGCATCCATCAAAACTGCTAGAAAAAACAAATAGTCATTGATTTAAAATAGTCCAATAATGCTTGAAACTTAATTTACATACCAATTTCAATCCAATGGATTGAAATTGTTAATCCGCAATCCGAAATCCGCAATCCGAAATCATCAGGGAGGATGTTAATATGGAAAAGATTTACCAGTACATCGACGACAATCTTAATCGCTTCATTGAGGAATTGTTCATTCTCGTCCGCCAGCCTTCCATCAGCGCCCGGTGGGAGGGAGTGGAGGATTGCTGCAAGCTCTTGACCGGGATGATGGAGAAGATCGGGATCAAGCCCCGGGTGCTTCCCATGGGCGGGAAACGGAACCCTCCCCTGGTCTACGGCGAAATTCTGAATCCCGAAGCCAAGCGCACCCTGCTCATCTACGGGCACTACGACGTCCAGCCCCCGGAACCCCTGGATGCCTGGGACTCTCCCCCCTTCCAGCCGACCATCCGGAACGGAAGGATATACGGCCGGGGCACGGCCGATAATAAAGGCCAGTTCTTCGCCCATTTCAAGGCCATCGAATCGGTCCTGAAAATCCGGGGGAAACTGCCCGTTAACGTAAAGTTCCTCCTCGACCCCGAGGAAGAGGTAGGAAGCCCCAGCCTGAACGAGTTCTGCCGGCAGAATAAGCCCCTCTTCGCCGCGGATATGGCCTTGAACTCCGATGGCCCCATGGACACTTCGGGCCGTCCCCGGCTGAGTTTCGGAAACCGCGGAGTTCTTTACGTGGAAGTCAATGCCCAGGGGGCCAATATGGACCTTCATTCGGGAAACTTCGGCGGGCCCATTCCCAACCCGGCCTGGCGTCTGGTGGAATTCCTCTCCACGCTGCGAAAGCCGGACGGAACCGTGGCCATCGAGGGGTTCTACGACAACATCGTGCCCCCGACGCCCAAAGAGAAAGAAATGATGGCCAAGATTCCCTTCGACGAGAAGAAATTCATGGAAAAGTACGGGCTGAAGAAATTTGCCCCGCCCGAAAACCTCAGCTACATGGAAAAACTCATGTTCCGCCCCACGCTCAACATCGCCGGGTTTACCTCAGGCTATGGGGGACAGGGGAGCAAGACGGTCCTCCCCTGCAAGGCCATGCTCAAGATGGACATGAGGCTGGTGGTGAACCAGACCCCGGAAGACATCTACCAGAAGTACGTCCAGCACATGAAAAAGCACGGGTTTGATGACCTGGAAGTGAAGATGCTCAACACCTACGCCCCTTCCCGCACCTCGGTGGATCATCCCCTGGCCCCGAAGTTTGCCGAGGCGATCCGCCAGGGGTTCCAGAAAGATCCGGTATTGATTCCCGCCGGCGGGGGGAGCTTTCCCGGCGCGGCCATCCGGAGCATCCTGAATATTCCCATTCTTTCCGTCCCCTACGGAAATGCCGACGAGAACAACCACGCCCCCAACGAAAACCTGGCCATCGACTGCTTCAAGGGCGGGATCCGGACCACGGCGGCGCTGTTCTTTAAATTGGCGGAATAAAAAGCCTAATTGGACACAGATAAACACGGCGCGGCAGAGCCGCAACCAAAGAAAAGTGTGCTTAAGTGCACTTAAGTGCCTCAAGTGCCTTAAGTAAGAAAACCGAGAGGTTATCTAATTTGGATCACCATAATCTTACCAAAATTTAAAGAGTTTGAACGTAAGTAGTACAGATGAACACAGATTTGTTTTAGGGAAAGACCTAAAGACAAAAGATTGAATGGGACGCGGATGAACGCGGATAAACACGGATGAATCGTTAAACATAAATTAGAACGTCTGGGGCAGTTTAGAGGAGGGAAAATAGATATGCTTTTTAGCTCCGAACTTTGAACTCCGAACTAAATTACTTACCTCGGAAACGCCGCGGGGATTCCCCCATCCACCGGCAGGGTGGCTCCGGTGGTGGCGGCGCTGGCTTCGGTGGCAAAGAAAACCACCGCATTGCCCACGTGTTCGGCGGTCACTGAAACTTTCAGAAGATTTCTCTGGCGGTAATATTCTTTCAGCCCCTTCGGGTCGAGTCCCCTCGATTTCATCCGGTCCGGCCCGATGAGTTCCCAGAGTTTAGACGGGATCTCTTCGTCCCCAAAAACCGCATCCGGGTTGACCAGGTTCACCCGAACCCCCATATCCGCTAACTCCAGGGCCGCAATCTTGGAAATCTGGTGGGCTGCGGCCTTCGAGGCGCTGTAAGCGCCAAAGGCCGCCCCGGGATCAAAAACATTCTTCGAACTGACCACCACGATGCTCCCGCCGGTCCCCTGCCGCCGAAATATGGGAATGGCGGCTTTGATCACGTTGAAAGTCCCCTTGAGGTTCACGGCGATTACCTGGTCGAATTTCTTGGGGTCCAGGTCCTCCACTCTGGCTACGTGGGCAACCCCGGCATTCGGCACCAGAACATCGATCCCCCCCACCCGACAGCTGATGTCCTGAAAGGCTTTTTCCACCGCCCCGTAATCGGTAACATCCAATAGAAAGCTTTCGACCTGACTCTCCCCGTATTTTTTAACCAGGGCCGTGTGGACTTTCCCCAGGCTTGCCCCGTCGATATCGGAGATCGCCACCACGGCTCCCGCTGCCAGCAGGCGGTCGGCAATGCCGAGGCCGATGGCTCCTCCCGCGCCGGTTATGACTGCGACTTGCCCCTGAAGCGGCGGAGGGGAAACCCTGCCCAGCTTTTTTTGTTGCGGGCCCCAGTATTCCATGTCAAAAGCGTGAGATTCAGAGATCGGGGCGTACTCGCCCACTTCATTGGCCAGAAGTTTGACCCGCAGGGTATGTTCGGCAATATCGGCGGCAATGCGAGCGTCCCTTCTGGTATATCCAAGGGTCACGATTCCCGCGCCGGCCGCCAGGAAGACCCGGGGATAAGGATCCAATTTCTCCCGCTCGATTCCCTTGATTCCGATCTGTTCGGCGAAGGTCTGATCGGAATCCCGGATGTAGGCGTCAACTCCTTCTTTTACGATTTTTTTAAGCTCGGCGTCCTCCTGCGGAATCCCCGGGATGAAGACCCATTTATTTTTCGTCCGGATGACGTGATCGGGGGTCAGGACTCCGGAAGAGCACAGGCCTGGGGCCGCGGGAGATAAGGAGACTTTTACCAAGTCGTCGCTGGCGCGAACCTCGGTATAAAACCTTCGAAGCGCACCCCCGGGGGACCGGAAAGCACAGGCCCCGCGAACGGCCTGAGTGAGCCGGGCGATGGTAGAAACCATCCCTTCCGGCATTTTCCATCCTGCCGGGGAAGCCTCCAACATCTTCCTGGGGGCCTTTCTTTTTATGAAAGCTTCCGCCCTGCCCACGTAATCGATCATCCTCTCGTAAGCCGTCCGGGCATCCTCGCCGAAAGTAAAGATTCCATGCTGAGCGACCACCACGGCTTCGACTCCCGGGTTCGTCCCGAAAGCTTCGGACACCCCCTTGGCGAGGGAGAGACCGGGAGTTTGATAGGGGAGGAGCGCAGCTTCGGGTCCTAGCGCCTCCGTCAGGAGGTCCTTCCACTGTTTCTGGTTGGTCAATGCGAGGATGAAATCCGCATGGGTGTGGTCGATATAGCGGTGGGGCAGGAAAGCGTGGAGGAGAACTTCCACCGACGGATCAGGAGAGGAGGATTGGATCTTGTGAATCCGCAGCTGGTTCTCCATCTCTTCGTCGGAAAGGGCGGGAAGCTTTTTCAGCTTGCGCAAAGGTTCCAGTTCCAGGCCCACAAAATCCCCGGGTTCGATGGCGGCCAGATCGATCCCGCTGCCCTTGATGTAGAGGATCTCCTGTTCTTCCCCCACGATGTTCTTGACCCGCAGTTTCACGGAAGTATTGCCCCCTCCGTGCAGAACCAGGCCGGGATCCCCTCCAATTAAACGGGAAGTATAAACCCGGAGGGCCAGTTCGGGGGGTGTCTGGGAGTAGCGAATGATGAGCTCTTGGGCTTCTCCAGGATCGAATCGACTTTTCATCGAAGATCACCATTTGGATTGGGTTTAGTATTTGTATCGGGAATCTCCTCCCCCCTTGCGGGGGAGGATGAAGGTGGGGGGTTAGAGCAGGGATCTAAGACACTTAAAATCTTTTCCTTAACAGCCTCAATTTCTTTTAAAACCTCGTTATTCCAAAATCTCAATACGGCAAAACCCTGCTTTTTCAGCCATTCATCACGCTTTGCGTCTCGAACAGGTTGTTCGGAATGATGGCCGCCATCGATTTCAACGATTAAACGCCTTTCGAAACAGACAAAATCAACGACATAGTTATCGATCGGCTGCTGCCTGCGAAATTTAAACTCCCCCATCTGCCGCAGGCGAAGATGTTGCCACAGGATTCTTTCAGCGTCCGTTAAATTTTTTCGCAGGTCTCGGGCTTTGAGTTTATTCATCCCCCCATCCCAACCTTCCCCCGCAAGGGGGGAAGGTATTTTAAACTTCGGAATATTGAGGTTGTGAGGGAAATGTATGCCTTCAATGATGGCGGCTTATTTTTTCTTTTTTTCGCTCTGAAAAATACCCTCCGCCTCCTTCCCCGACGCCTTCTCATGGACGATGGCCCGCAGGGCCTTCATCATGGCCACGGGATGGGGATGCTGCCAGACGTTTCTTCCCAGGTTCAGGCCGATGGCCCCCTTCTGCATGCCGTCATAAACGAAATCGAAGACCTCCCGTTCGGTCTCGCATTTGGGGCCGCCGGCCATGACCACCGGAACCGGACAGCCATGGACCACCCGGTCGAAGTTTTCACACCAGTAGGTCTTGACGATGGTGGCCCCGAATTCGGCCGCAATCCGGCAGCAGAGAGACAAGTAACGGGCGTCCCTTTTCTCCAACTCCTTTCCCACAGCGGTTACGGCCATCACGGGAATTCCGTAAGGCTGGCATTCATTCACCAGCTTGCCAAGGTTGACCAGGGAATCGTACTCATAATCGCTGCCCACGAAGACGGACATCCCCACCGCCGCCGCATTCAGCCGGATTACCTCTTCCACGGAAGTGGTGATGGCTTCATGGGACAGGTCTTTTCCGATGATGCTGGTTCCCCCAGAAACCCGCAGGATGATGGGAGGGCAGTTCTTCGGATCCACGGCCGCCCGGAGGACTCCCCGGGTTACGAAAAGGCCATCGGCGTAGGGGATTAAAGGTTTGATGGTTTCCCCTGGTTTTTCCAGTTTGGAGGTCGGCCCCTGAAAATACCCGTGGTCGATGGGTAAAAAGAAACAGTGTCCATCCTCTTTGATCAGCCTTCCCAGGCGATTTTGCATTCCCCAATCCATAAAACCTCCTTCTTTCCCCAAAAGTCATCCGGTATGTTTTCTTCGGTG
>Ga0315285_10003259_pt1 | contig 16943 bp, 10 predicted proteins | sample YL17G09_36_MG_FD_203698 | JGI IMG/M metagenome (GOLD analysis project Ga0315285, IMG submission 203698) | Sediment microbial communities from Yellowstone Lake, YNP, Wyoming, USA - YL17G09_36 | ecosystem: Environmental > Aquatic > Freshwater > Lake > Sediment | place: USA: Wyoming | collected... | reverse complement strand
CTAAGTATCATTTTGAACATTTGAAAGTTGAATTTTGATATTGTTTAGAATTTAGGATTTCGTGCTTAGTATTTAAAGTTTTGCATTTATCCCGAGACTTTATTCGGCGTCTGTGTGAACTTGTCTATTTCTGCAAAAAGCTCCCAGGTTTTTTTTGCCTCTTCTTCATCCACAAGCGATATAGCAAAACCAGCATGTACCAGCACTAAATCGCCGAGCTTAGCTTCCGGCAGCAGTGTAGTTTTCGCCTTGAAGCGGTTGCCCATCGCATCAACAACTGCCGTGTCTTTGTCCAACTCTACTATCCTCGCTGGTATCGCCAAACACATAGCTCGTATCTTATCTCAAGACTCGTGATTCATCACGGCGGCTGCGATTGCTGCCTGGCCGAGCGAGAGGCCGCCATCGTTGGCGGGAACCTCGCGGTTAAATAATACGGGAAAATCCTCCCTTTTCAACAGCTCGATCAAGCGATTCGTCAGGTATCGGTTGCAGAACACGCCGCCACTAAGCGCAACGATGTTGAGTTTCGCACTTTCTCTGGCCTGTTTAGCCATCGCCAATAGGGCGATGGAAAGCGTGTTATGAAACTTTGCCGAGATTACCGGAGCGGGCAGGTCTTTTTTAACATCCGCGATAAGCTGCTTTAGCGTTTTGCCCAAATCAAGCTCCACTGCCTTGTTGGCGCTCCTTATAAGCTCAAAGTCATAGTGGTCTTCAATGCCGCTCTCAATAATCGCCTCCAGAGCCATCGGCAGTTGTGCGTCAAAATGATTGTAGCCGCCCAAGCCGAGCATAGCGGCAACCGCATCGAAAACCCTGCCCAGGCTGGAAGTCTCGACACAATTAACGCCCTTGTCAAGCTGCTCTGATATGTATTTCGTATTTCGTATGTCGTATGTCGTGTTTTCGTCCGTCTCCGGCTCAATTCTCTCAATAAGCCAATCAAAATTCGGCAGTCGAAATTCTTTGCCCCAGCTCTTTTTTAGCAGAGACAGCAAAGGCCTTATCGCTTCTTTGCTGGCTTTATCGGCGCCGGGCAGGTCGTAGTAAGCTAAGTGTCCAAAACGCTCAAATTTCTCCAGCGATGCTATCAAACATTCGCAGCCCCAAATCGCGCCGTCAGTCCCGTAGCCGGTGCCGTCACACACAATGCCGATGACCGGGCCGGCAACGCCGTGCTCAACCAGAACCGATGCAATGTGCGCCCAGTGATGTTGAACCGCAATAATCTTAACGCCGGATAGTGACCGGGCGTATTGCGTCGATAGATACGCCGGGTGAAGGTCACGGACCGTGACTTTCGGCTCGACCTCAAATAGCCCCCGCAGATGTTCGATTGAGTCGATGTAGTGGTGATGCACCTCCGCGTCTTCGAGGTCGCCGATGTGCTCGCTGCAGATAAGCTGATTTTGTTTGGCAAAACAAAAAGTATTTTTAATATCCGCCCCTGCCGCGAATATGTCTTCTCGGCAGTTCTCTTCCATAAAAATTGGGGTGGGGACATATCCTCTGGCTCTTCGCAAGGGCACCGGCCGGCCGTCTATGAAATGAATAATAGAGTCGTCAAGCTGCCGATAGATTTCCCTGTCGTGCATTAGAAAGGCGTCGGCGACTTGGCCCAGTTTTTCCAGCGCCGTTTCGTTTTTGCAGATCAACGGCTCATCGGAGATATTGCCGCTCGTCATCACCAGGACTTCTACGCCCTGCGCAAAAAGCAGATAATGCAGCGGGGCGTAACAGAGCATAAAGCCGAAGGTGTCAACGCCGCCGGCAACGGATGCAGCGATTGACGAGCCTTCCTTTTTCGGCAGTAAAACAATCGGGCTTTGCGGACTTTTCAAGACCTGCTCGGCTATTTCGCCGACGACGGCATATTTCTTTATCGTTTCAATCGAGTCCGCCATCAAAGCGAAGGGCTTATGGTCTCGTCTTTTGCGCTGCCTTAGTCTTCGTACTGCTTGCTCGGCCAGGGCATCGACAGCGAGGTGGAATCCGCCGACGCCCTTGATTGCCACGATTTTCCCGGCTCGAAGCAATCCGGCTGCTTCAGCGATGCTGCTATCGGTTTTTGCTACTATTGTATGTCCCTTGCTATCTGTCAGCCAGATTTTTGGTCCACAAACGGGGCAGGCGACCGGCTGGGCGTGAAAACGACGGTCGGTAACATCTTCGTATTGTGCGGCGCATTTCGGGCACATCTTGAAGACCGACATCGTGGTATTGGGCCGGTCATAAGGAATGGTTTTGACGATTGAATATCTCGGCCCGCAGTTGGTGCAGTTGATGAATGGATATTCGTGCCGAAAATCATTTTCATCTGTCATCTCAGCCAGGCAATCTTGACAGGCGGCAATATCAGCCGTCACCTGGGATAGGGCGGTTCCCTGCGAATCGCTCGGCCTGATTGTGAATTTGTCGTCGCCCTGGATGACCGGCGCATCGACCGCGGCAACGGATTTTATCTCGGCTAACGGAGGTTTATCGTCGGATTGCAGACGGGCTAAGAATTCAGCGATTGTTTTTTCTTCGCCCTGCAGTTCAATTGTTACGCCTTTTGTGTCGTTGTAGACTGCGCCGGCCAGACGCAGCCGGCAAGCCAGTCGGTACACCGCAGGCCGAAATCCAACGCCCTGCACGCGACCCGTTACAAGTATTCTCTGTCTCTTAATCAAAATTCTGAATCTTCATCCTCTCACTGGCTTCTAATACGGCTATCTGAATCGGCAGTTCTCCAGAATTATAACTGGTGGTGCGAAAAAAAGACAACTCTTGTCTTGCGATCGGAGTGCGGTGCCGCAGGACGAAATTAGAAAAATGTGCTTGCAGATAGCGGCGATTTGTATTACAATTGCCTTGTACTGGGGCCATAGCTCAGTTGGGAGAGCGCTTGCATGGCATGCAAGAGGTCGTGAGTTCGAATCTCATTGGCTCCATTTTTTTATGCCCTTGCGGCAGATAGTCTTCCAACTTGTACCCGGCCGGACCACGAGGGCTTCGGGCGGCAGCATGATCGCCCTCTGGAGCGCACCATAAGGACATCTTTCTCAGCTTGTGCAGCATTGGGCCATCACCGTTTGTTCTCATGTTTGCAGGCGACTCTTAATGTTGTCTGTGACTGGAAAGTGCGCAAACGGTTGTGGAAGACGGGCGACATGTTAGGGCAGAGGGACTATTTGCCAGCCTTCGGTCCCGAAACGAATGTCGCGTTCCACGAACTGCCAGATTACCACTTTTTTGTTGGCGAGCAGCTTGGGATTGCGGCTGAGCTGCTGTCTGACCAGAGTGGAGGCTCCTCCGTCGTTTACAATCGAAGCGAGAGCGAATCCAAGCTCGTACGCCAGGTGCTCCACGAAGCCTGCCGCGCCGGGTTCATCCTGACTATAGATGCGAAGGAAACTGTCCCCCAGGACAAGGATTTCGGAATTTGGATCGTCCTGGTAAGGTTGGTTGGTTGTGCTGTTGATGACCTGTGTACAGTGGATCTGCTCCGGCTCGAAATGTCTTTCTATTTGAGGCACCTGAACCATTCTGAGAATATCCCCATGCCGCTGTATTGTCGCAGACTTCAACGCATATTCAGCGTGTCCTTTTTCGACCCATCCCAGATCAACGATGCTTTCGGCAACGGCCTTCGCTGCAAGCCGTGCTCCATCCGGTGACCAATGGCTGTCTTGCGCCAGATAGTATTTCGTCGCTTCGCCCGGAGGCGAGGCGGCACGAGCCTGTTTGAAAAGTGCGAAGAGATCGACTACTTCCACTTCGGCCTGTCGCAGCCGGCGCATGACCTCGATGGTCTTGGAATTGACGGGTTCGTCTTTCTCCTTTGCCCGCTTGGTCAGCAGGTCAGGATACACGCTTGGCTTGTTAGGAACGGGCACTACAAGCAGGTGTATGCCCCGCTCGGCCAACTGATCTCTGAAGGAGACAACCGCTGAGAGAATGTCACCCTGATCGCCGGCCGGGTCGGGCGACCAGGGTTCGACCAGATACTGCACTGCAGGCCTGTAGAAGAGCCAGCCATCACGGCCAACAACTGCTTTGTCACCCAATTCCCGCAAGGCCATGAAACAAGCGGACTGCACATACGGCCTTAGTCTTTGGGCCAGCCAACAGTTATCCTGGAGGTTTCTCTCAAACACCCTGAGGTTAGCCCTGGTAGGCATCTGGACAAACAGTTCGATTACTTGCGGAGTCTGCCCTTCCAGCAGCTCTGCGGTTACCTGGATGAGGCCATCGCTGTAAATCAAAGCCAAGAAGGCTACTGTCAGAAAGATCTGTCGGTATCGGTTGTCAGACACGTTTCGCCCCCTAGAACTGGAAGTACAAAAATGAACGGAAGGTATGAGTAAACATAACCATCAGCGACAGGCAGAACAGCCCAACCAATATCATCGCCTTGAACCAGGTCAAGTCCTTTGCCCAGTCGAAGGCCTGCACCGGCTGGAACGCGAGCAACGAGCAGATAGCAATCGTCAGCAGATGCCTCGGTGTGTATATGACAGCACCCAGCAGGATGGAGCCGCCCTGTGGCTCAGAGGGCATGAACATGATCTCAAGAAGATTCCACGCATGGGCCATATCCGGCGACCGAAAGAGAACCCAGCCTACGGTGACAACGACGAAGGTGACGCCTATCTGCAGAGGACGAGGCAGGAAGGATTGAACAGTCTTTTTGCCCAGGAAGCGTTCAACTGTTAGAAAAACGCCGTGATATGCACCCCAGACGACAAACGTCCAGTTTGCGCCGTGCCATAGGCCGCACAGCAGAAACACGACCACCAGATTGAAGTACGATCTGGCGGCGCCCCTCCGATTGCCGCCGAGCGGGATGTACAGGTAGTCTCTGAACCAGCTCGACAGAGATATGTGCCACCGCCTCCAGAAATCCGTAATGCTGTTGGCTCTATAGGGAGCATTGAAGTTTCTGGGGCATTCGAAGCCCAGCATGGCTCCCAGGCCGATGGCCATCTCCGAGTAGGCGGAAAAATCGAAGTACAACTGGAATGTGTACGCCGCAGCTCCGAACCAGACGTCCAGCGTTCCCGGCGCCTCAGCGGCAAAGACGGCATCGGCCACTTGCCCTACCGTATCGGCCAGAAGCACCTTCTTGGCAAAACCGAGGATAAAGAGCGCTGCGCCGTAGGAACCAGTGGAAAACCCCGCAATACATTGCGGGGCTAACCGGTTAACCCCGCCATCACTATGGCGGGGTTGATCGGCAAAAGTGGGCGTCGTCTCTGACTTGGAGTCGATTGTCCCGTAACGCTGGATAGGCCCCGAAAGCAATTGGGGGAAGAAGGCAACATAACAGGCGAAATCGAGGAAGGAACGGGCCGGCGGATTGCCGCGATAGACGTCGATAACGTAGCTAAGAAGTCTGAACGTGTAGAACGAGATTCCCACCGGCAGCACCATACGCAGCACGGGCATAGCGTCAGAGCCGGAGAATCTCAGAACGTGGTTCAGGTTGTCCTGGAAAAACACGGCATATTTGAAGAAGGCCAGCAAACCGAGGTTGATTGTCACTGCGATCGTAATCAATATACGACGCACATACTTGCCTTCACATTGCGTCATTCGTATCGAGAGAATGTAGTTGACGCCGCTGGTCCCAAACAGGAGCGCCACGAACCACGGATTCAACCAGCCATAAAAGGCATAACTGGCAATGAGGAGAAAGGCCGTGCGCAGGAAGCGGGGATTCTGTGGTATCAGGCAGTAGCCCAACAGAACAAGCGGCAGGAAATAGAACACGAATATGTGTGACGCAAAGCTCATTGAGTGCTATTTCGGGACTTCGTTGGTCCAGACCGCCCAGTAAATAGGTCCATCGGACTTTCCGAAGTACTTGTTGATGATTCCGCCCATATAGTAGTCGTCAATCGGCACTTCCAGCGCCATCCGATGGATCTGTCCCGACCGGAAGTCCCTGATGTTTCCGCCTATGCCCTTGACCCGCTTGTCGGCCGCCTCGCTCCGGGGCTTGAAAGGATTGTAGTGCCCGACGTAAATGGTCTCTGCTCCCACCTGCCCCCTGTGCACCTTGAGGACATTGTACTTCAGGACAGTCGTATAGTTGTATAGCTCTCGCTTGAAGATCGCGCCTTCGGGTATCTCCGCCAGGCGAGCGGTCACCTCGATACTGCCCATCGTCGTTACATTCGGATCTTCCCCCGTTGGACGTGTGTGGTCTGGCTTCTTGCTGCAGGACAGAAAAATCAGAGCGGCCGTCAGGATCGAGGTGGTTGCCAAGTGTCGTCCGGTCATTGTTTAGGTTCCTTCACTTACGGCTGTCGGTGACATCCACGCCTGGATTCGCGGCAGGAATAACATCACTGTAGGTCCAGTGCGGCTCCCACCCATAAGACAGGTCCAGCAGCGGCCCACTCTGGGCGTCCGGGTACTGTGCACGCAGAGATTCACTGTCTCGGCCAACCTTATGTGCATCCTCCCACCGTATGATTGCCATTGTCGTTTGCGAATTGTCCACCTTGCCGAGGTCTTCTTCGCTGCGCGTAAATAGGACATACCTGCCATCGGGAGAGACGCAACCACCGTAGATATGACGAGCATTCTCGGCATAGAGCATTCGCCGTTCGCCTCCGTCCCCGGTGGCCACCCACAACTGTGCCCAGCCCGCAGAATCCGGCACGATTCCTCGTGAGTAAATGATACGCTGGGAATCACCCAGCCAGTCCGGCGTGCAGTTGTAGCGGTCTATTTCGCTGACGGCATTGATTTGGCCCGTCTCGGCGTTAAGCCTGCCGATGGCCCATGCAACGCCCAGGCTGTTGGCCGTGCCGACGAACCACTTGCCGTCCGGCGACCAGACAAGCTGCTGAACCACCCCTCTGCGGGGCAGCTCTCTGACAACCCGCCGGGTCGCAAGGTCGATGATCTGTATGCCTCTTGTGTCCAGAGACGCTATCTGCGTGCCGTCCGGTCCCCATGAAGCCCATTTGAAACGGTTCCCATAGACGACTGCATTGCGGCCGTTGGAGTCTGCGACGACCAGTTCATAAGTGCCGTACGTATTGTTGTCTATCTGCTCGGTGCTGGGCAGCCGATAATAGAGCAGCTTCTTTCCATCGGGCGAGAACCGTGCCCCGGCCTCATTGTAGTTGCGGGTATCGGTTATCTGCCGCCGATCCGAACCGTCCGGGCGCATGAGAAAAAGATCCCAGTCGCCCTTACCGGTCGCGGCACTGAAGACAATCCAACCTTTACCGCGCAACTCCTCGGCCAGTGCAATCACCTCCGGGTCTTTATCCTGTGGACGCGTATTGGCTCCTACACTCTTACGGCTTAGGTCCTGTAGATCAGCATCCGTGTCAATCCCAATCTCGAAGAATGTCCAACAAGGCTCCCACCCGACAGGCAGCTTCAGCGCAGGACCACTCTTTGCATTGGGATACATCGAGCGAGCTTCGCCGTCTTGTCCTCCGATTACAGGCATATCCGCCAACCGCATAAGGCCCATTGGTGCCCCGACATTGCCGGGATCGCCGTTTTCCTGTATGTTGCCTGTGAAGATCACATACCTGCCGTCCGGCGAGACATGCCCGCCATAAACATGCCGGCCTTCTTCGGCGTAGACCAGCTTTCGGTCCGTCCCCTCAACATCAGCCATCCACAACTGCGTCCAGCCGTACCCGTCATTCGCTTTCTGGCCGGGGGGCCGGTTGGAGAAGATCAAACATTTACTATCTGGAAACCAATCGGGCGTGCAGCAGTCCACACGGCTGACCGCATTGGCATCACCCGTGAGCGCATTCATTCGCGCGACGGACCAGCCGGTGCCGAACGAATTGGCCACGCCGCACAACCACTTACCATCAGGAGACCACGTCAACTGCTGAAAGAACCCTTTCCGGTTCAGTCGACGGACTATTTGTCGGCTGGCGATATCGACGAAAGAGACTCCTTCTATGGAGAGGCAGGCAATCTGCCTGCCGTCCGGACTCCAGCTTGCCCAGGGATACTCGCCATTCTCGCCGAAGACTTCTGCGTCGGTTCCGTTACTATTGGCTATTACCAGCGCGCCCTGGGCGCCGTAGTGGTTGCCGTCGATTTGCTCATCGCGAGGTAGACGTCGATAAAGCAGCCTGTGACCATCACGGGAGAACTGGGGTGCCGCCTCGTTGTACTCGGACGTCTTCGTGATGTTGTGCAACCCAGAGCCATCCGGCCTGCACAGGAACAAGTCCCAGTCACCCTTGTCAGACCGGCCGCAAAACACAATCCAACCCTTGTTGTGCACCTCTTGAGCCAGGAGCGTCGCGGACACATCTTCGCTGACAGGTGGGGAGGAAAACTGTCTCCCTGCCACAGTTGAGACAGCCATGAACACAGCAGCCAAGACAAATGTCGCAACGGAACTCTTGAACTTCAGAGAAATCATTGCCTTGTTGAACAACTTGCACCTCTTCTGCGGTCCGTATTTAGGCAGGCATGTTTGTGTTAGTTTCGGCGTTCGATTGACCAGAACCTGATCCCGTATGGGTCAAGCTGAACCTCCATGCTCGCCTTGTCACGTTTTAGCTCCACCGGACCCTCGATCCTGAGTCTGGAGTTTTCGTCATAGCTGCCTGACGCTGCGTCCAGCACAATCGGCCGAGCCAGAAGACTGCCGGCGGAGCCGGCGAAGGCTATATTGACTGTGGCGGGCGACGAAGAGAAGTTCCACGCAAGCACGTTGTACAATTGCAGCTTCTGGTCCCAGCTTGCCAGTCCGTGAACCGTTTCGCTGCTCGAAGTCAGACGCAAACGTTCGCCGGTAAGGCGCGACAGTAATTTGAAAGTAAAATACGTTGGACGCACCGTGTTCTGATAGTCAAACAAGCCGTCATATTGCGGCCTGCGGTTCCACCAGTTGTGCATGAATGCCGTTCCGCCCGGCGACATGAATTTGGCAAATGTCTCGAACGAGACATGATAATCCCGGATATGGTAGTAGCACGAATAATCAAGCCCGGCTTCCTTCATCTGCCAAATGACCTCTGCAACAAAGCAGGGCTGAAAGCGAGGATCCGTTGGTGGATTCGATAGATCCATGTTCCATTCGTTGAGAATGGTCTCCACCTTCGTGCTCGGGTGATTCTTCAACAGATCCTTGACGTAGTTGATCGTCCCGCGAATCTGCTGTGGACTGCTGCTGTAGATATGCCACGAAACGAAGTGTAACGGCACTTTCTGCTCCTCACAGAACTCCAGCAGGGCCGGTAGAATGGGTGAATGGACATTGGCCAAAGCCGGCCCTCCAACGCGTGCATCAGGATCCGCCCGCAGGATGGCCTCTACAGTGTGCCTGTAATAGCGCACGTAGCTTTCGGGCTTAAAGCGATAAGGGCACCCGCCACTTTCGCCAATATCCGGCTCGTTGGCGACCTCCCAATAGCGAATTCCGGTATTCTTTTCCTTGTAGTGCCGGACGAGGTTGAATATCAGTTTCTCCCACTGGTCGTAATCGCTCGGCTCGACGATGTCCTGGTTGATTTCAGGAAACAGCACACACGGCTTGAAACAGAGACACATAATCGGCTCTGCACTGGTCTTTAGGATGGTATCCACCGAACGATCCAGCGTGTCGAAATGATACCGGCCTTTCTCAGGCAGCAGGTCAAAATACTCCTGGATGAACAGGCGAATCATGCTCGGCCGCAATGCACGAATCTCCGCGATGCGGCTATCCCACATAGGCTCGGCAGAAAGCCCTCCCTGGCCAAGCGCCATTTGGTCGATCTCCATAGGTCCCAATCGATCTTCCAGAGACACCGTCACCTGCACGGCTTGCTCCTGGGCACGCCCGGCCAGGGGTAGGAGAAGTGTGCTCAAGAACAGCACAGTAGTAAGTCTCATAGAATCCTCCTTGTCTCAATAACGGGCAATAATGGTGTAGCGTTCCCGGCGGGGTTCTGGAATCACGACCCATTCCTTCTGAGCGTTGAAGTTGTCCCACTCGTGCCCGTTCACGGTCACTGACTGCATCGGCTTGTCTTGCGGGTGGCGGAATCGAACGACAAGTTGCTTGGGGCTGCGGCGATTGGGCATCTTAATTTGTGCGGACAGTTGACTGGAGCCAGCCTTGCTTTCAACGCTCATGGATAATTCGCCGTAATACGTTGGGGCGCGCTCGACTTCGATTCTCTTTCCATCCTCCAGCCACTTGCGCGGTGTTGCTTGCAAGAGCAGCAGAGTGTCATCGTCAAGCTCGTGAATCAGCATATGCCGATACAGCTCAAACCAGGCGCCGTCCGTGCTCGGTGGGCCGAAGTACTGTCCCCAGCCCCAGCGGTGTTCCACTGGTTCGAGCGCCGAGTGGCTAAACGCACAGGCCATGTAGCTGTAGAACGCCCTTATCACCGCCTTGGGCTCATCTCGCAACAAGTATGCAGTTGCCTGCGGATTGTACACCGGCTCATTGGCCATACCCCAGCCATGCAGATACAGATTGTCCTCGTGGTCGTTCAGAAGACAGTCCGCCAGTGCACCATCGAACGGCAACACTTTGAGTCGCAACAGGTGTGTTGCCCCGGTGTCCACGTCTGTGGGATACCACTGCTCGAACAGCCGGCCCGACTTCGTCGCTTCGCATGGCACGTATGGTATCCAGGTATGGTTCCGCAGCTGCACCAGAGGCGAGCGCACAGCCGCGGCTGCAAAAGCACGTTCCACTGACTCGCGGAAGCTCGCAGCCGCTTCAAGGCATTCGTTTGCCCGAGGATGTCCGATTTGCTCAAGGGCCTTGCCCAACATCTCAAGCGCCGCATAGACGTACGCCTGAGTGAAGGCCCAAACACCTTCACCAGTCAGGTCGTTCAAAGGCGACCCTATCAGGCCGGTAGCCGAACCTTGATTCCCCTGGGCCCTGCGTATCTGGCCAAGACACCAGTCGAGCGCCTTGAGCGTGTACGGCAACAGTCGGTCGAACTGGTCCCGGTCGCCGGACAGCCGGTAGTTCTTCGCCGTCACATAGATCATCGAAGGCGTATAAACACCCCAGTTTGCATAGCCGGCCACACGGCCGTCCGGCTGCTGGTTATTGCGGTATATCGTCAGCAGCTCTTCTGTGGCTTTTGTCTCATATCCGCGCAGGCCATAGATCATGTAATCCACATAGACGGCCTGGTTGACCGGCCAGGGCGTCCCGTGCTGGTCGTAGGCGAAGTTGGAATATGGCAGGTCGATCTTCACGTTTTCCTCCTGCCCGCCGTGGCGCCGCGGGAGACGAAAGGCATGCCAGAGGTTGGCATGAAACAGGTCATTCACGACCTTCTCAGGAACCCGCAATTGTGCCCCCCGTGCGACGTAGTCCCTCCAGAACTTCAACGTGTCCTGACGAGATCCGGTGTAATCCAACTTGATTAGCTTATCCCGATCCTCAGGCAATATCATCGGCGATGGAAGCTTAACGATGAACTCCTTGTTTGCATCTGCATTTAGCTCAAAGGTCAGGACTGTGTCGAATTGCCTCCAATGCGTCCTGGTCTTGCCATCCGGTTGCTCTGGGTCTTGCCTCGTAACGTACGAGCTGATTTCCAGGTCGGAACCGGCGACTGCAAACAGAATTCGCCGGCTGGTATTCTCTTCAAAAACGAACGTGTTACCTTCACTGCGACAAATCATCTCCTCTGCATCGGCCGAATCGAACTCCCTTCGATGGTGCATTTTCACGGAGGCTGTCGTGTCCCGGCTGCGCAGATTCATGACCTTGACTTTTTGCAGCAGCACCATCGGGATGTCGCCTCGCCTTTCATTTGGCGGACCGTTTAGAGGATATGCATATTGCTCCACCTCGTAACGCAGGCTGTCTTGCTCGATGATTGTCGTGATGACAGGCAATCCATCCTCAAGTCGCTGACCTTTCCAAGATTCTTGGATCCCTTTGGCCAGATCGCCGAAGTCACACCAGAATCGCAAGTGGTCGGGATTGCCGTAGTCGTTCCAGATACCTGCTCCGCGATCGATGCCGAATTTATGAATCGCGCTATCCCATGTAACTCCCACAATATGACCGGGCGGAATCATGTGACGGTTTTGATACGTTGGGCTCCCCATATCCTCCCAGCGTCCGGCGTATTGATCATAAGCCGCTTCCGGCTCGCGCCGGACCCGCTCCAGAATGCTCTTTCCTTTGTACGCTTGAAGCTCTTTCAGATGGTCTGCGAATGAAATCGGAGCATCACCGGCAGTCAGGTAAACACCGAGCGAAGGCATCCAGAACGCCTTACTTTCAAGCAACTGATCCACCGTAACGCTGAAGCCCTTTGTGCCCCTCTCATCCATTTGCACGGTCAGCTTCCGTGAATCAGGCCGGTACGCAGGATCCTGTTTTAGTCGCTGAACCGTCTCATCGTCGCTGTTGCCAATTAGCTCCGCCCAAATGCTGTGCAGGTTCCCGATGGTTTTTACCTTCCTTGCAGCATATCGAAGGATGAACCGCGCACCATCTATATCACCGTTGCCCGCACGTGTTCTGAACACACCATTTGTGAGAATGTCGTTTGCTTCCAAGCCGACGGCCCTGACATTCACGATCTGTGCTTCTTCAGTTAGAAACTGCACATGATAGGGTGTTGTCCGGGGCAATTCATGGCCCCAGAAGACCATGACATCCAAATGTTCTTGAGAATCAGCTCGCTGCGCTGGCCGCGGGGCAGCCGCCAAGGCTGTGGTCGCCACGATTCCATAAACAACAGCATACAGGGCCAAACGTTCCATAGAAGACCTCTTGGGCAAAGGAGCACCTGACGTGCCCGGATCAATGGCGTCGATTATATGTCTGCTCTCTTGTACGGTCTAATCATTTCGCCGGCTGCCCCGCGGCCAGCGCATCTCGTGGCTTAGCCACTAGCTGCTAACAAAATAATCATTATCTGTGAAAGACTTATGCATGAACAAGAGATACACTGCAAGCATCGCAGCCGCCATCTCCAGGATCTTTGTTTATAAGCATGCGTTGAATATGATCCGATCAGACTCACCGTTATTCCTTTTCCTGTTTGTGTTCATCCATATTGGATATGCTGCCGTTCATGCGGACATGATGGCGGAACCCTTGGCCGTATTCGAGTCCCGCGAAGAAATAGGCATCGACTGGCCACGGACCTTGGTTACCTATCAAAAAGAGTTCCAACCCGGTATGGTACGACCGGAGAAATTGAACCTGGTAACCTCCGACGGAATGGAACATCCGTTTCAACTCTGGAGTGTGCGCAAGCATCCGGATGGTTCGCTGGCATCCGCAAGGATTTCGTTTTACGCAGAGCTGCCCAAGATGGACAGTTTCCATTATGAACTGATTACCGGCACGCCCACCAGTGCAGTCTCGACGATAGCGCATGCTGATGGGGGATTCACCATCTTGGATAATGGGATTGTCGGGCTGCGTTTGCCCAAAGCCGGCGAGGTGAAGTTTGACCCGCCCCTGGCTATGGGCGAAGATCAGGCAACGATGGTGTCTGCCTACGGCCAACAATTGGCAAAGGGGATCGCACCGGGACCGATTCAAGGCGTGCGACTGGTGGACGGGCGCTGGGTGGGGGGCAGTTACTTCTTCGCCGCGAATCCGGAGACTGCCCCCAAGGTCACCGGTTATACATGTCGGATCACCGAACAAGGGCCTCTGTTTGTTGATGCAACGCTTCGATACACTTTCAGCGACGGTGGTTGGTATGAGTTCACTGCGCGGGTATTGGCGGATGATCCGGCGATACGCGTCGATGAGCAGTTCGACATGGGCCCGCCCGGCTCGATATGGGATTACCGCCTGATGGTGTCGTTGACCAGCGGTTGGAAGGACGGCGGATGGAAGCCCGACACGGCCTATTGGATTTCTCCCGAGGAACGCCTGAAGGGACGCGATGAGCGATTTCAAGCGGCGCTTCGGGATTTGGGTCTCACGAACGCGCCTGATTGCGGCAGTACTCCAATCCTCTACGACGAACCGTTCCGACACGTTTTCGACGTGGCGGTCCGTTACCCTTGGCATCCCAATGCGCATTTCTTCGGCCTGGTCAACACCGCCGACCTCTCCCGCGACACGGTGGCATCGGGCAAAGCGCCGTTCCTGGCCGTCGTGCCCATGCACACTGGTAACTGGCGTGGCTCCATCGATCCGATGGATGCTATGCTCTTCTCTTATAAACTCGGTGACGTGTGCCTTAACTGGCGCCTCCGTGCCAGCCCGCACCCTCGCACAATGCTCCACACCGGCGAGTATGATCCAAACCAACCTCTGACATCTTGTCGCCGGCAATGGGCTCTCATCGGCGGCGGGTTCCAGCCTTTCGAGAAACTCTGGACCTTTCGCGCCCAGGAAGGTTGCGTCACGCTCGATGATTACAAGGACTGGATTCTCGACTGGCCGGCCGACCCGAAGGGGACTTACCCACGTCTGCTTTTCAGTCAAGCCGATGTCGAGCGTCTGAAACCCTTGCTGAGCCAACTTCCTGCTGGTGACGAGTTCCGTCGATATCTCTACGTGAACGACGCCGAGTCCCGGCGTAAGGAACTCTGGAACAAGCTGACGAGCGACAGTGAATGGAGCAGTCCTTCCGGCGAAGCGAGGCATGTGCTCTCCAAAGGGGACCCGTCGAACATCCCTTGGGCCATCGGTTATCGCGTGTCGCAGATGACCGGCTGGGCGGGCGATATGGACGAACTGCTCAGCAGCGACAAGCTTACGCCCGAGCAGCGCACCCGTCTCCGGAGTGACCTGGCGGCCCTGTGCTACGCGCTGACCGAGCCGGACGTGAACCCGCGGGGCTCCATGACCCACCTGGGCAATCCGAACATGCCGATTAACCGCTTCTGCGGCCTGGCTTGGGCGGCGGCGCTGATCCCCGACCATCCCATGGCCAAGACGTGGCTGGACGCTGCGGCTCAATATATCCGCTACAAACTCGCGATAAACACAGCCCCCAATGGCACCTGGGGAGAACTGATCACTTACTACGCCGCCAGCGCGCCGCACCTGATGCAGACGGCAAGCGTGCTCGCCCGCACCGGGCGCCTGGATGAATCCACCGCGCGTTTGGCCGTGATGCCGGCGCAGTTCACCTTGAACCTTCTGACACCGCGCGATCCCCGTTTTAACGCTCGAATTGTGCCTGGCTGGGGGCACGAGGGTCTGGATCAGGGCATCCAGTTTCTTGTGGCGGCCAACACGATCCGCACGATCGATGCCCAATTGGCCGCTTCCCTGGTGTGGGCCTGGGATGCCTTTGGGCGTCCCATGAGTGGCCATCACGATGCTGGTTTCAGTCCGCGTGCACAGGCCAACGCCGACCTGCTCCGCACCCTGCCTACCCGTTATACACCGCCCCAGCTTCAAAGCGCCTGGCTGCCAGGGTTCGGCGTCACGATGCGCGCGCATGCCGGTGACCCGAACGAGACTTACCTCTCCTTCCGCCAAGGCTATTCGGTCAGTCACTGCGATGAGAATCAGGGCGATTTTGTGCTCTATGCCAAGGGCGCGCCTCTCGTCACGCTCAGCCTGGTCGGCTATGCCATCCATGGCGATGGGCCGTTTGCCCAACTGAACAGAACCTTTGGCTGGCACAGCCGGGTTCGCTTCGGCAGCCAGACAGACACGGGCGGTTGGCCCGGCGGCGGGGCTTTGGGCGGCGTGCCGGTCCATGCCTTCAGTGATTCGGTGGATTACGCTCGCGCCATCGGGGACTATGGCCCGCAGCGATGGACACGCCAGATCGCTTTTCTCAAAGGCCAATCCGCCTCGGGACCAGACTATTTCGTATTCCGCGACAGTTTCGTCCCGCGTGAAGGCGAGCAGAGGCCGCTGGAATCCAAGTGGTGGTACCTGCGCACGCTCGGCGCCAAGGACCAGGTGCACGCCAACGACAGTGAACTGAACTACAGGTCCGCCTTCGGTCCAAAGCTGAACGTCCACTTCCTCCAGCCCCTCCGCATCGAAGCCCAGTCGCGCGACGCCTCTCAATCCGTGCCGCTGTACCGTGTCACCGCCCAGAACTGGGTTCGCGCCGGTTCGCCCGTGGTCAAGAAGGAAAGTGAAATCAACGTCACCGTCGAGGATAAGATGTCCGTGACGGCCGTTGGGCCCTTAGCCCCCGGCCAAGACATGTTCGTTGCACTCTACCCGCAGGCCAAGGATGAGGCCGTTCCGCGCTACGAAGTTCTGGCGGATGGTGTGGCCCGCATCACCACCAGCGAAGGAGTGGATTACATCTTCCTCTCGTCCAAGCCGATCGAGTTCGTCAATGACGAAGTGACCTTCACTGGCGTCGCCGGCGCCGTGCGCGTCTTAGCCGGCGAAGTGCATCTCATCCTCAGCGAGGGCCCAGGGACTATTTCCTATCGCGGCACGACACTCCACAGCGAGATTCCGGCTTTGAAAGTGATTCCCAAGACCGACTTGGCGAAAAAGCAGACCTTCGATATGCCCTCACCGTGGAAGCTAAAGAACACGGCATTGCCCGAAGGCTGCCGCATCGAAGGCCCGGCCCGCTGCCAACTGACCATCGCTTCGGATCGGATCTCCGGCCGCAGCGAAGGTTACGGCGGCTTCCTCTACGCCCCGACGCCCGCCGGTATGAAAGTGCTGCCCACGCTGGTCATTGATGGTCAAACCTACGCCCCCGGCACCAGCGGCGACACCTTGATTATCCCGTTGTTGCCCGGGGAACACTCCTTTGAAGTTCGTGCCCTCGAACAACCGCCCGTGTTCCGCAACTGGCAGGCATGGAAATAAACAACCTTCGTCAGGAGAAAGGCATGAAACGAACCACGACAATCGTTGCAGCCCTGCTGTTTGGTGTTGCCGGCAACGCTGCCCGCGGCCAGCGCAGCTCGTGGCTAAGCCACAAGCTGAGAGATTGTTCGCCGCTCCACATCGTCTTGGCGATGTCCTAACACTCAAAGAACATCTCGGCCATGCCTGGTCCAACGAACTCATCCACTAG
>Ga0315285_10003258_pt1 | contig 16947 bp, 10 predicted proteins | sample YL17G09_36_MG_FD_203698 | JGI IMG/M metagenome (GOLD analysis project Ga0315285, IMG submission 203698) | Sediment microbial communities from Yellowstone Lake, YNP, Wyoming, USA - YL17G09_36 | ecosystem: Environmental > Aquatic > Freshwater > Lake > Sediment | place: USA: Wyoming | collected... | reverse complement strand
CTCCTCGAGGAGGGCAGAAATAGAGGCAGATGAATATTTAAGGAAGCATCCGGATTTGCGAGCCGAAGCCCTTGAGAACTTGCGGAAAGAAGAAGATGAGCTTAAAGCCGCGTTGGAGCATAAGGAGCAGGAGAGATTAGAAGCAGAAAATTTGCAAAAAGCCGCAAGAGCAAATAAAAGCGAAATTGCTGGGAAAGTCAGGCCTTATTTAACAGAACGGGAGATTCCGCCCAAAAAATTAGACGAAATTTGGAAGTATATAGAAGAAGAAAGGAAGTTCGAAGAGAAGAAGAGGGAATACGAACAGCACGCCCTAAGAGAGGCCGAAGAATATGCATTTAGCATTGCACGAGCTCCTCGGCAAAACATTCGCGAATTTACTTGGAAAGAAGGGGTCACTTATTTATGGGGTCTGCCAAGAGATATTTTTTTTGATCCAAGAATACATAATGCATATGTAGATAAGTTTGATGAAGTCTTTAATAGGATTATTATTGAAAAACAGATTAGAAGCGAGTGGAGGGAAGGCCCCAAAGATAAGAAGGGAGAACCACTTAACGAGCAACAACTGCAGGCAATTCAACAAGCCAAGACCACTTTTGTTTATAAAGACAAGGCAGTGGTGCTATGGGACTCTGGTAAGCCGCAGGCGCATGAAGAAGAACCTCCCCCGCCTGAATTTTTTTCACGTTTAACGCCTAATGAGCAAAATATCGTTCGGGACGCTATAAAGACGCGGAAAAACAAGGAAGACCTGCTTGCCAAATTGAAGCTAAGCGAATACCAGCCAGAGATCCATCAGCAGATTTTGGACGCAGCTGCGGCAGAGGATGCCGAGTATGTGGCTGCAAAACTGAAAGAAAAAGAGCCAGCACTGCAGGCGGCCACGGGAAGCGCCCGAGAGCAGCTGGAAAACAAAGAGCAGGAACGGAAAGACTTGGAAACCGCGCAGAGGGATATAAAGAGGTTTAATGAGAAAAAACAAGAACATGCGTCTTCTGAAGGCGGGCTTAATAACTATCGGCAGTATAAACAGGAGCAAGAAGTAAAAAGAGAAGCTTTCCAGAAAAATCGCGATGAATTGAAGCGGTGGCCAAAATTTTTTGGAGTTGGAGGAGGCGTAAGAGGCATAAAAGAAAAGAAGCGGGATTATGAGCTGGAAGAGAAAATTAAAGAATTAAACACAGAAATCGCGGGATGGGATGCAAGAATGAAAGAAACCAAAGAGAGGCTTCTTGCCGTAAAGCAGGAAATGGATGCTTATTTAGAAAACATCAGGCGGCTCGCTCCGCAAGCCATAGGAGAAAACGGAGAACCTGTATGGAGCGTTTTTGAAGCGGCGAATCGAGCGTGGATTGCAGAAAAAGAGCAGAGGGAACTTCAGCGCAGGCTGGAGGCAATGAGGAAAACCGGAGACGAGTGGAGACAAGGCAGGTTTTTGAATTTTTCTCTTGAAGAAATGCGGTTTCTGGTTCCGGAGTACGGGAAGTTAAGCAGAATAGACATGCTTGCCGGCGTCTTTTGTAAAGAGATGGAAAGATTTTTTGACAATTTTTCGCTTTGGAGCAGAATGCCGGAGACAACTTGGACGGTTAAAAGCGGTACATTGAGTTTGGTAGATGTAAAGCCGAAAGTTGATGCAAGATTTTACGGCGACAAGGTCAGCGATGATTGGGAGAATTTAGAAAGCTTACACAGCAAAAGCCTTATGACAGTGCTTGAAGAGAAAGTCAGAAAAAGATTAGCGGACAAATTCGGCTCTTCTAAAATAGGAGAATTGCATTTTGCTTTTAGCGAGTGATTGCAGCACGCTGAAGTTAATTTATCCAGCAGAGTGGGGACTACGCTGCTCCAGATTGAGGCGGAGTTTTATTATAATTACTACAAGATGCAACGATCGCCAGTTATTACAGTAGACCATAAATCTTATGAAAAGACTTTATCTCGACTACGCCGCTACAACTCCGGTTGATCCAGCTGTTCTCCGCGCGATGCAGCCGTATTTCGCAAAACAGTACGGCAATCCTGGCTCTCTGCATTCTTTTGGCCAGGAAGCGATTGCCGCGGTGGATCATTCGCGGGAAATCATCGCGAAAGCCATTGGCGCGGATTTTCGGGAAATTATTTTCACCGGCTCGGCAACGGAGGCGAATAACTTGGCGCTGCGCGGCGCAGTGAAGGCGTTCGCTCATCAACGAATAACGAATCACTTCCGAATAAACGAATTCGCAAATTCGCAAAAGATTCGCTATTCGCTGATGAAATCACGCATCATTGTTTCTACTATTGAGCACGAATCCATCATGGAAACGGCGCGGGATTTGGAACGTGAGGGCGTGGAGGTGGTTTATGTGCCAGTAAATCGCGAAGGAATTGTTGATTTAAAAAAGCTAAAATCAGCGCTTGACGAAAGAACTATTTTGGTTTCGGTGATGTACGCCAATAACGAAATCGGGACAATAGAGCCAATCCAAGAGATCTCCAAGATTATTAGAGAATTTTCATCAACGAATAACGAATCGTTTACGAATAAACGAATTTACGGTGAACCTCGCCGAATCATTCGTAAATTCGCAGCAAATTCGATATTCGCTGATGGCTATCCGTTATTCCACACCGACGCGGCGCAGGCGTTTCGGTTTTTGGACTGCAGCGTGGACAAACTCGGCGCGGATTTAATGACGATTTCCAGCCATAAAATCTACGGGCCCAAAGGGATAGGCGCGCTGTTTGTACGCCAGAAATTAGAAATAAGAAACAAGAAAATGAGAAACTATATAAAAGAAAAGGATCCAATTTCCAATTTCCAATTTCCAATTTCTCCGGTCATCACTGGCGGCGGGCAGGAATTCGGGTTGCGCTCAGGAACAGAGAACGTGCCTTCTATCGTCGGCTTCGCAAAGGCAGTAGAAATTGCATCAAGTATCAAGCATCAAGAGTCAAGGAGAATTACAGAAATACGCGATTATTTTTGGAGGGGGCTCAAAAAAATATATCCGAAAGCGGAAGTGAATGGAATAAATCCATCAACGAATAACGAATCAGAAACGAATAAACGAATTCGCCCGCCCGCCTTCGAGTTGCCGAAGGCAAGTCGGGCAGGTAAATTCGCGGCAGATTCGTTATCCGCTGATAGATTGCCGAACATTCTAAACATTTATTTCCCCAATCATTCAGCCCAGGATTTGCTTGTTAAATTTGATTTGGCTGGCATCGCGGTTTCTGCCGGGTCGGCCTGTAAGGCCAGGGCAGTTCTGCCGTCTTATACAATTGAAGCCACGGGATATTCCAAGGAGCGGGCGGAGAATAGCATCCGGTTCAGTTTTGGCCGGCCAACCACCAAAAAGGAGATTGACAAGGCATTAAAAATTATTAGAAAATTATTAAAATGAAGAAGTTTTTTAGCGTAAAAGTTTTAGTCACAGTAGGTTTGATTTTTGCCGCGGGAATTTTTTTCAGCTTATTTTTTAACGCGCCGCAGGCAAAGGCCAATATATTTGAGGATTTTCTGAAAAATTTTCTCGCGCCTTTTATACCGCAAGCCACAAGCACACAGGGAACGTCGTCAACCGCTGCGTCTCCCCAACCTCCTCCTTCACTTTACAAGCCAGCGCTGGATTATGAGAAAGCCGTGGTGGAAGCAGTAAAAAAAGTTTCGCCAGCGGTTGTCTCCATCACCATTTCCAAAAACGTGCCGATTATAGAACAATGCCCCTACAATCCTTTTTCTGATTTGCCGCCGGAATTTCAGCAGTTTTTTGGAGACCAGTATCCGCAGTTCTACGAACCCTGCGAGAAGGGAACTAAATTACAAGAGGTAGGCAGCGGCAGCGGTTTTATTATTTCCTCCAATGGCCTTATCTTGACCAATAAACACGTTGTTCTGGACAGAAAGGCGTCGTACACCGTATTTACCAATGACGGCAAAAAATATGATGCCAAAGTTCTGGCTCGCGATCCGTCTCAGGATTTGGCGGTTCTTAAAATTGAAGGCAGCGGATTTCCAATTGTGGAGCTGGGCGATTCTGACACATTAGAATTGGGGCAAACTGCCATCGCGATTGGAAACGCGCTTGGAGAATTTCGGAATACTGTTTCGGTCGGCGTGATATCCGGCCTAGCTCGCACAGTTACTGCTTCGGGAGGGGGTTTGATAGAGACGATCCAGGGAGTAATTCAAACCGATGCGGCAATTAATCCGGGCAATTCCGGCGGACCTCTTATAAATCTTAGGGGCCAGGTAATCGGCATAAATACTGCTATGGCCTCCGGAGCCGAAAATATTGGTTTTGCAATGCCGATAAATCGCGCCAAGCGCGCCATTCAATCAGTAAAAACAAGCGGAGAAATTCAGACAGCTTTTTTGGGCGTGCGGTATCTCATACTCACTCCGGAGATTGCGAAGAAGCAGAAGCTGCCGGTTGAGGAAGGAGTGTTGGTGATAGGATCAAACGATGGGCCGGCTGTTGAACCAAATTCGCCGGCGGAGAAAGCCGGTTTGCGGGCCGAGGATATTATTATTGAAGTGAACGGTAAAAAAATTACGCGGGATAATCCCTTAGGCGCTGTTATTTCCCAACTCGGGGTAGGCGATACGATAACTCTAAAAATTATTCGCGGCGGCAAGGAAATAACAGTACAGACCACGCTGGCCAAAAGACCGGAATAGCCCCGGTTTTCGCGGCTGTTGAGCTTGGCTTCCTCATCCTTATATAATATTTTATTGTTAGCAATATTTCAGCAGTTAGGAGACGGAGATGGACCAGAAAGAAGCTCAAGAGTTTATTTCAAGAATCCCAGATCCGGCATTGCGAGAAAAAACCGCGGAGATCTGGAATCAGTATAAAGGCTTGCATCCCGGGCAGGCCAGAATTTCGCACGGGAGCTCCTTGCAAACCCGGGTTCCACCATCAGGTTCGTTCAGATTTTTGGGGGTGGATGCAAGATCGTCCACTCTTTGTAGAAATCGTGGTCGGCGCACTCACTGGGCGTCGTTCAATATATGGGCGGCGTCTTTTCTTTTACTCAAACCCTCACTTCTTTTTATTCCCTTTTAAATTTGTTAAATTTGCAATTCCTGAAATTTCGTGCTATCATAGAATAAAATTAAAAATGAAAAATGACGAGGTAAAACTCAAATTTTTTTTCATTTTAATTTTTTAATTTTTCATTTACTATCGTGCCTCAATTCCATCGGTTCACAATTAAAGCCCAGGAAGCGCTGCAGAACGCGCAGGAACTTGCCGCCCAGAAAAACCACGGCGAACTCAAAGCGCTTCACCTTCTTTCGGCCCTAATAGAAGACCAACAGTCTTTGGTGCAGCCGGTTTTGGTGAGGAGCGGCATAAATTTGGAAAAATTTCATGAGGAGCTTGAGCAGCAGATAGATCGACTGCCCAAAATTGTAACCGGAGGAAACATCGGCCAGCTTTATCTTTCCCAGGAGGTGATGAGGGTTTTGGATCAATCGGCGAAAATCGCGAACCAGCAAAAAGACGAATTTATTTCCTGCGAGCACATCCTTCTTTCATTATTAGACGTGCCTTCCGAAGCTCAATATCTGCTTCAGCGGTTCGGGGTGCGCCGAGAGACCGCCTTTCGCGTTTTGGCCCAGCTTCGAGGCTCGGTTCGCATTACTGATGAGATGCCGGAAAGCAAGTTCCAGGTTCTTGAGAAATATGCGATAAATCTTACCGAGAAAGCCAAGGCCGGCGAACTGGATCCGGTGATCGGCCGCGAAGAAGAGCTGCGCCGGGTGATTCAAATCCTTTCTCGCCGCACTAAAAACAACCCGGTTTTAATCGGCGAGCCGGGAGTCGGCAAAACCGCGATTGTTGAAGGACTGGCGCAGCGGATTGTGTCCGGGGATATCCCCGATCCATTAAAAGACAAGCGCGTGCTGATGCTTGATTTAGGAGCTTTAATTGCCGGCACCAAGTTTAGGGGAGAATTTGAAGACCGTTTGAAAGCGTTTGTAAAAGAAATTAAAAATTCAGCCGGCACCATCATCCTTTTTATAGATGAGATCCATACCATTGTTGGCGCCGGAGCGGCTGAGGGCGCGGTGGATGCTTCTAATCTGCTGAAACCGGCGCTCTCCCGCGGCGAACTCCATGCCATCGGCGCCACCACCATCCGCGAGTATCAGCGATATATTGAAAAAGACCCGGCGCTAGAACGAAGATTCCAGCCGATCGTGGTTGAAGAACCTTCAATAGAAGATTCAATCGCGATTTTAAGAGGGCTCAAAGAGAAATACGAGATTCACCACGGGCTCCGCATTAGCGATGAGGCAATTGTAGCCGCGGTAAACCTCTCCGCCCGCTACATCACCGATCGTTTTTTACCAGACAAAGCAGTGGATTTAATTGATGAAGCCGCGGCTGCCCGCCGCCTAGAGAGTGAAAGCCTGCCTGGCGAAATCAACCGGCTGCGGCGGGAAATTACCCGACTGGAAGTGGAAAAGCAGGCCTTAAGCAAAGAACCCAAAGAAAAAAGCAGCGGCCGATTGGAGGAGATAGACCGCGAACTTAGAAAACTTAAAGAAGAAAACGACGAGTTTTCTGCCAGGTGGCATGCCGAGAAAATCAAGTTCGAAACCCTTCACCAGCTCCGGCAGAAAATTGATACTTTGAAGCGAGAAGTGGAGATTGCCGAACGGGAAGGCAATCTAGAACGAGTGGCCCAGATTATTTATGGCGAGCTCCCCCAGGTTCAGAAAGATTTCGAAGCTTTTGAACGGAGAAATTTCGGCAGTCAAAAACGGAGAGCAAAGAAAGAAGAAGAACCGAAATTTCTAAAAGAATTCGTAGACAAAGAGGATATAGCAGCCATTGTTTCGCAGTGGACTGGGGTCCCGCTTCAGCGGATGCTTGAGTCAGAAAGTGAAAAATTCGCGCGAATAGAAGAAGTGTTGAGCCGTCGGGTAGTCGGTCAAGAAGAGGCAGTTAAGGCGGTTGCGAACGCGTTGCGCCGGGCCAGAGCCGGTCTCTCTGATCCCCAAAAGCCAATTGGCTCATTTATGTTTTTAGGGCCAACCGGCGTCGGGAAAACCGAGCTTGGGAAAGCTTTGGCAGAGTTTATGTTCAATGACGAAAAGGCCCTAATTCGGATAGATATGTCGGAATATATGGAAAGGCATACCGTAAGCCGGCTCATTGGTTCGCCGCCGGGATATGTCGGCCACGAGGAGGGAGGGCAGCTTACTGAGATTATCCGGCATCGTTCATACAGTCTGGTGCTTTTTGATGAGATTGAGAAAGCGCATCCGGAGGTTTTCAATCTGCTTTTACAGATTTTGGATAACGGCCGACTGACAGACGGGAAAGGGAAAATTGTAAATTTCAAAAATACCATTCTCATTATGACGTCAAATGTCGGCAGCCAATATCTAAAGGCCATGTCTAGTTTGGGATTTGGCGCCAAAAGCGACTCCGCTCTTAGATACGAGGAAGAGGAGTATAAAGGAAAGATACTGGAGGCTTTAAGACAAAACTTCCGCCCCGAGTTTTTGAACCGGATTGACGAGATTGTGGTGTTTAACCCGCTCCGTCCGGCAGGCATTGAGAAAATTGTTGATCTGCAATTAGATTTAATTCAAAAGCGGCTGGCCGAGCGGCGCATAATGATTACGATTAATCCCGCAGCGAAAAAATATTTGGCAAAAGAGGGGTTTGACCCGGAATTCGGAGCAAGACCCCTGAAACGGCTAATTCAAAAACTCATTTTAGACGCTTTGGCCGACAAAATGATTAAAGGCGAGCTTAAAGACGGCGGCAAAGTTCGTGTCAATTTAAAGGCGGAGTCGCTGGTTTTCACTTCCAGCCGGTGACCGTAGATAGAAAGAAAAGAGTTGCGACGGCCGATGAAGAATTTATTCTCGGAAATAACATTATTCTTTAGGAGGGGGTGCGGCACCTTACTGCTTAAGGCGGGAATTTTATCCGCCGGATGGCTCCTTTCGCCGTTCTGGCTTTTTGTGGTGGTTGCCCTTGGATTCTATTTCATCCCGTTTTTTCAGCCGCTCCGATTGTGGCTGCCGTATCTAGTTACGCTTTTTTTATCGGGCATTATTCCGCCAAACATATGGACTGCCGCGCTCTTGGGAATTCTTTTTTTTCTTATCTTAGGCATCAAGGATTTAATCCTCATTTCTAGATTTAGCGCCTATGAAACTTTAGTGTATCTTCTGCTTTTCGTGATTTTTCTGAATTATTTTTCGCGATTCGGCAATATGGATACTCTCGCGGGGATTTTATGGGCATTAGCTATCGCGTTTTTATCCTTCTTTCTGCTCCGAGGATTTAAGACGTGGAGCGGCAGCGGAGAACCGGGACGTCGGGAAGGGCTTGCTGCCGGCCTTATAGCGCTTCTTGTCTGGCAGGTAATCCTCGCAGCGCTTTTCCTCCCGCTCAATTTTTTCTATCAAACCGCCATAACGCTGCTTACAACGGTAATTCTTGCGGGGCTTTTCATAAAATATAAGGAGGATAAGCTGGATCAGCAGACGCTCCTTATGGGGTTTTCAATGTTTTTCGCGCTTTTGGCTTTTGTTTTGGCTTCAAATCAGTGGGGGCTGTAATTTGATTTTTATAAAAAGTTCAGATATTATTAGCGACCGATGGCTAAAATTACCAAACTTGTGCTGCCGGTTGCGGGTTTGGGAAAGCGGCTCCGGCCGCTTACGTTCAAAACCCCCAAAAATTTGATTAAGCTGAACGGCAAGCCGCTTTTAGAATATGCCCTGGAAGAGGCAAAACCCGCCGGTATTAAAGAGGTGATATTAATAATCAGTCCCGAGCACCGGCGGCAATTTGAACAATACCTCGCGGCTGCGCGTAAGAAGTTTCCAGATTTAACATTTCATATTCGTATTCAAGAGGAGCCGCTTGGCAACGGCCACGCCATTCTTCAGGCGGCAGATTTGGCGGAAAACGAATCTTTTGCCGTACGTTTCTGCGATGATATTATCATAGACAAATCGCCGCTGCTTGAGGCGCTTATAAATTTTTATGAGATTTGTAATGCCCCTCTTATACTCTTGGAGCGAGTGCCGCGCGAAGAGGTTTGTCTTTATGGAGTGGTTAAAGTAAAAAAAATTAATAGTCAGCCCTTTCTTTACCAAGTTTTTGATGTTATAGAAAAACCAAAAATAGAAGAGGCGCCCTCTGATCTGATTATTGTCGGGGGGTACATCCTTACTCCGGCTATTATGTCGCATCTTAGTCGCCTTGAAAATTCAAAAAAATTTACCCCGGATAACGAATTGTGGCTGACAGACGCGTTCCGCGCGGAACTTAAAGCCGGCGGGAAGCTTTATGGCTGGGAATTTCCCGGAAAGCGATTTGATTGCGGCAAGCTCACTGGCTTGAAAAGAGCCGAAGAATTTATGGCTAGCGGCTGCGATTAGACTTTAGCCGCAAACCATTGTTATACTGGAAGTTAAAATGACCCACAATACCTTCGGCGAATTTGCCGTTAAAAAAGCCTTTGAGATAAGTTACGCGCTTTTTCGAATCTCTATAAGGATAGGCCAGAGACAATTTATTGAACATTTAGAAGACCAGGCAATGAGGCTTTTAGAATCAACTATTTCTACCGATTATCCAAAAACAAGGAATATATTGTCTGTAATTGAACACTTTATGCGGCTTGGCGCTGACACAAACATAATTCATCCAGCAACAGCCGAGCTTGTTATTAATGAGACAAAAGTGTTAGATTCGGCAATTGCCGAATTTGGAGATTCGGCAATGTTGCCGAATGTTGATTTAGACGGGGTTTTCTCACGGGAAAATTTTATACCTGAATTAAATAATGAAAATATTAAGCCGGCAGATGCTGTAAAAACCGAGAAATACGAAGATATTATTCCTATTAAGCCAGCCGGAGAAAATCAAGATGTTCTTACTATGATAACCCCCCAGAATTCGGCAATGGTTGCCGAATACGCCGGCAAGATCCGGAAAACAGCAATTCTTGGGAAAATCCGACAAGTCGGAACCTGCAAATTAAGAGATTTACAGGAATTTTTGCCCGATTTAAGCGAGCGGACTATCCGTTATACCCTGCAAACCTTGGTAGAGCAGGGAGTTATTGAGCGGGTTGGCAGCACCGGCCCAGCAACTTATTATCGGGCAAAAGGAGAATTTCAAACCGATTCCCAGCAAGAGTTATCCACATCTTTGTAACCCTCCGGGGGTTTGATCGTTTTAATTAGTGCGAAACCGAAAAGGCCGAGTTATCCACAGGGATGCCTTTCCGGCTTTTGTTAGAATTATAAAAAGATTCAGACCCCGCACCTTAAAAGCTCTTCGTTTTCTATCCCTCACTTTTTTCAAAAAGTGAGGGACAGAGCTTTTAACTTTTAAGGTGACGGGGCAGGGTGAGGCTGAATCAGCAAATCGCTAATTATCACTAATTTAGACACGAATTTCACGAATAAAATTTGTGACATTCGTGGATTATTCGTGAAATTCGCGATCAAGGCCTCGCTCTCCAAAGCGAGATTTTTATTTTCATGAAAAGCGGGAAAAAGAGAAACTTTACAATAAACGACCTTGCGCTCTTGGTCGGTCGCGGCTTCAACGCGGTGGACAAACGATTTGATGCAGTTGATAAACGGTTTGGCGAGATAGATAAGCGATTCAACGCGGTTGATAAAAAACTTTTTGAAATAAATCAGCGGCTGGGAAAAAAGAATTGCAAACCGATTTTCGGCGGTTTTTGGGTTTTAGAAAGCAGTCGCCATAAAAACAATATCATTCCATAGATATTAGAGCTGCCCCTTCGTTCTTCCGCCTTTCATCCTCACTGAGATGCGCGGTGGTCGAAAAAAGAGGAGGCATGCTTTCCAGAAAAAATATAAAGGTCGACGATCTAAGAAGATCGATAAAAAATTAAATTATCAGAAACACAGAAAAAATAGAAATGAGTAAATTCAGTAAAAAATTAGTTTCGTTAGCACTTACAGCAACGACCGGAGTGTGGATGTCTGGAGTTATGCTTTTGATTCCAGTGGCGCAGGCCCAGTCAACCGCAGATCTTCAAACTCAAATTGCCGCACTCCTCGCTCAGATTCAACAACTGCAGGCCCAATTAACGGCTCAACAGGGCGGCGCAGCAGCTACCACTTTTACCCGCAACCTCACCGTGGGCAGCACTGGTAGCGACGTCAAAGCCCTTCAGCAGTTCTTGAATTCGCACGGCGCGCAAATCGCGGCAAGCGGAGCCGGATCTCCTGGCAGCGAATCAACTTACTTCGGTTCATTAACTAAAGCCGCGCTTGGCAAATGGCAGGCTGCGAACGGCGTTTCGCCGGCAGCTGGCTATTTCGGCCCAGTCACGCGCGCGAAAGTTAATGCGCTTACAGGCGGAGTTGTTCTACCGGGCGGCGGAGTAGTTGTTCCTGCTCCAGCAAGCGGAATGACAGTGTCCTTAGCTCCAGAGAACCCCGCGGCTGGGTCCTTGATTTCAAGCGCCTCAACCGCGGCTGCTCGCGTTCCAGTATTCGCGGTCAGATTGACTGCGGGCACAGCGAGCGGAATCACGGTTTCTGACCTGAAATTCCACAAAACAGGCGTGGTTTCGGACAGTTCAATTTCCGGAGCATACCTGGTTGAGAGCGGCAAGGTTGTCGCCCAGTATAATTCAATCTCGGGCGGCGTAGTTACCTTCTCGGGATTGGGCTTGAGCGTGGCAGCTGGTCAGACCAGAACTCTAACGCTCGCGATTGATCCAGCCAGCGGTCTTTCTGCCGGCAATACCATTGGATTCGCCCTGAGCGCCGCGACCGACGTTTCTGCTACCGATGCTACCAATGCCGCGGTAACCGTTACGGGGGTCTTCCCACTGAACGGCAACACCTTCACGGTGACGTCAGTTACCAATCCATCAATTGCGGCATTGACCGTTGCTTCTTCTTCAATCGGAACAAGCGTTACGGCGGGCACGCAGAATAATCTGGTTGGCGCATGGAACTTCACTGGCTCAAACAGCAAGATTTGGCTTAAAACAATCAACTTCAGGGTTATTGGTTCAGCCAATAAGACCGACATCAAGAACGTTAAACTTTTGGTTAACGGCACCCAAGTCGGCTCAACATTGGCTTCAGTTGCTTCTGACGGGTCGGCCTATTTTGACGCGTCCGTAAATCCGGGCGTATTAAACACCGGCGCGAACAATGTTCAGGTTTACGCCGACGTAATGGGCAGCCCAAGCTTTAACTTCCAGTTTGAAGTCCTGAATTCCTTTGATATCTACGCGGTTGATTCACAGTACAATGTGCCAGTCGCTGCGGCGTCAAACACAGGCACTCAGGTGACAATCAATCAGGGGCAAATCACGGTTAACGCTGCTTCTGACACTCCAACTGGCAATGTTGCAAAGGGGCAGTCCAACGTAACTCTTGCCAAATTCACGGTTTACGCGGCAGGCGAGCCGGTAAAAATCAAGTGGCTCACCTTCACGCTGTCCTTAACCGGCACTCTTGGCAATAACTACGACAGCGAAATTAAGAACATTTCCATCGTAGATGATGCTGGCGGGCAATTGGGCTCAACCATAAGCTCGCTCACCACCAGCGTCACTTGCACGGATTCAACCTTTAACGCCGCTACCTCGTCCGCGGCTGTAAACTGCTTTGGCAACAGCACCTCGCCAATCAACTACATTATTCCGGCAAATACAACCCGGGTTCTGTCTTTGAAGGGCGATATTCAGTCCGGAGCAGGGTTCGGCACCATCACCGCAGCATTGGTTCAGGGAACTAGCAGCAACCTGCAGGGCACGATTTCCAGTCAGGGGTCAAATAGCTCTGCCGCGGGCGGCAGCGCGCTTACCTTGGCTTCTAGCGCTCTTACGGTTGCCAAGAACACCGCGGTAGGAACGCAGACCTTCTCTAAGGGCGCGACCAACCGCAAGATTGGCTCGTATGCCTTAAGCGCTTCTTCGGCTGAAGGAGTGACCATCAACAATGTCAGCGTCCTCACGAGCGCCAGCTCCACCAACTTCACCAACCTCAAAGTAATGGTCGGATCAAGCCAAATCGGCAACACCCAAGGAGTGCTTTCAGCAAGCGCAACTTATTCCTTTGCTGGAAACTTTACGGTTCCAGCGGGTCAAACCTCCTATGTGGATGTCTATGCTGATGTCCTAAGCGGCGCAGGCGCGGCCACATACACCGCTGTTACGACCCTTTCCGGCTGTTCAGGCAGCGGCGCAGTGTCTTACACCGCAATCAGCTGCACTTCAACCGGCGGACAGAATGTGACTATTGCCGGTCAGGCAACAGTCAGAATGTCAGCCAATACCTCGCTTTCTCCGGCAGCTGGCCAGATTGTAATGGGTTCAACAGGCAACAGCTTGGCAGCTTTCCAGCTCACCGAGACAACCAACATTGAAGACATTAAAATCACTGATTTGTATGTCTTTGACTCGGTGTCCGCGACAGGCTCAGTGAAATCCGCGCTTAGCAACCTGAAGCTTTACAAGTCAACTGACTTGAGCACGGTCTTGGCAAATTCAGGCGCGGCAACTGCCATAGCTTCGGGCACTGCTTACTACTATGCTTTCCACTTCTTCACACCGGTTGTTGTTCCTCAAGCCAATTCAGTTTCCTTGGTCTTGAAGGGAGATGTTTCTTCGTACACCTCGCAAGGCGCTACGGATAACACCACTCACGTCTTCAAGGTCGCGACTACAACCGATACCGCGTTTGACACAACTCAGGAAGTAGCGGTGGCGCTTGGCAATACCTCCAACGCGACTTCGGTAGTAACTCTTTCTTCCGCGAGCGGCAATACTTTGACTGTTTTGCGGAGCAAGGTTACTGCAACCGCTGCCGGGCTGGGTGTTACAACCAGCCGCGGTAAAACAGCGACTGACGATCTCGGCACAATTACCTTTGCCGCGGACAGCGCTGGTTCGGTTGCCATTAACACCGTAACCATCACCTTCAGCGGTTCAGCTCCTACCTCTACCGCCTTCTTGGACGGAGTCACCCTTTTGGATGCCAACGGTATCTCGGTGATGAATACGTCAGGCGTTACGAACACAACCAGTTCGGCTTGCACTGGCGGATCAAGTACCTGCACTAAGCTGTGGAATCTCGGAAGCACAACCAGCGGCTGGAACATAAATGGCGGCAGCTCCTATACCTTCAAGGTTAGGGCGAGCACCTATAACACCGCAGGAGCCGTGGCAAGCGTGGCTCAAACCCTGGCGTTAACGATTAACGCCAGCACAGATGTTCTTTACACTGACGGGCTTGATTCATCTGCCACCTCAACTATCAGCTTGCCGGCTAGCGTGGTTCCGATCACGATCAATTCCATCACCTTCGCCGCAGGACTGTAAGCGATTCTCGTAATGACCGGTTCGCCCAGCTAAGCTGGGTTCGCAATCCTTGAGTGCGTGAGCCGGATAAACCCAAAACAGCCCTTAGGGGCTGTTTTGGGTTTGGATAAAGATAGATAAAAGTAGATAAAAAATTGATAAACATTGATAGAAATAGATAAAAAGTTGTATATTGTTTAAATGGATTTAAATGACTTGGAGGTATATATTTTGGCTAGAGAGATTTCCAGAGACGGATGGAGAATTTATGAAAAATTTGATTGGCATAACAAAAAGATTATAGGCGATCAATTTATTTCAGCCGTTGATTCCATTGGCGCGAATATTGCCGAGGGCTTCGGCCGCTTCCATTATTTAGACAGAAATAAATTCAATTATAATTCTCGAGGGTCTCTTTTGGAATCGTTGCATTGGATAGAATTATTATTTGAACGTAATCTAGTAAATAAGGAGATTCACGATGATTTTGTTAAAAAACTTCGGAAATTGATGGTTAAATTAAATAACTACATCAATTCAACAAAGTCCCTCGCCAAAAAATAATCCACCTTCTCTACTTTATCTCTACTTTATCTCCACCTTATCTCAACCCTTTCTCTACCTTATCTCAATTTATATCCATTTATCTCAATGTCCAAAGAACACCTTTTAAAATCAATAAAAATTATTCTTTTTATTATTGTCCTGGGCACGCCGCTTTTTTATTTTTCCAAAAGCGTTTATCCCTATTCGCTTTCCAAAACTTTCTTTTTCCAATCCTGCGTAGAAATTTTATTTTTCTTATGGCTTTATCTGGCTTTAATCGACAGACGTTATCGCCCCACATTCACTCCGCTCTTTAAGGCACTTGCAATTTTTCTGGGCATTCTTACTGTGACTGCAATTTTAGGCGTAGATCCATGGCGCAGTTTCTGGTCAACCGAAGGCCGGGCGATTGGGATTATCGCTTTCTATCACTTTGCCGTATTCGCGCTGGTAATTTCCTCTCTTAAAAATGAAATTCCATGGAAATCAATATTATATACATCCATGGGAACCGCCTCTTCAATAAGCGCGTTGGCTTTTCTTCAACTGCGATTTCCAAGCCTTCTTTTGCAAGCCGAGCCGGTTTTGAGCCGGCCGGGCTCAACCTTGGGCAACCCGACATTTTTAGCCGGCTATCTTTTATTTCATGTTTTTATAGGCCTTTATTTTGTTTTTCGCCACGTGCTTTCCAGAGAAAGCGGAAAATTCGGTTTGGCTGGTTTGCTTAAAACCCTGATTTTTCTTGCGGCTTTAGCGATAAACACCTATGCTGTTTTTCTGACTCAAACCAGAGGAGCAATTCTCGCGCTTGCCGCCGGAATATTTTTCCTTCTTATCCTGTTTGGCATTGAGCCGCCCGCCTCAAAATTCGGTTTTTTGGAGAAACGCAAATTGTACGCCGCCATTTGTATAATTATTCTAATTGCTGGGGCGGGATTTTGGCTTACTCGTTCAAGCGCCGTCTGGGATAAAATCCCGGGCATCAATCGCTTTAAAAACATTTCTTTTTCAAGCGAAGACACTTCTCTTGGAGGCATCGCTCCCAGATTAATCGCGTTTAAGGCCGCGTGGAAGGGTTTTTCGGAGCGGCCTTTTCTCGGCTGGGGGTGGGATAACTTCAATATTGTTTTTAACAAATATTACGATCCGAAAGTTCTGGGAGTAAGTTATGGCGAAACGCGTTTTGATAAACCCCATAATTTCATTTTGGAATATCTGGTAGTAGGCGGCCTGCCGGCGCTTCTCGCGTACGCGGCCGTGTTCGGTTTCTTTATTTGGGAATCGTGGAAAATAAAAAATCGCGTCTTTGGAAAAATGGTCGTAGCCGCCTTGGCGGTATATTTCACGAATAATCTTTTCGTGTTTGAGACCATTGGGCCGCTTATAATGTGGTTTCTTTTCATTGGATTGATTGATGGTTTATATCGCGGAGACCAAGAAAATATTGTTGGCGGCGAATCAAAACACGAAAGGCAAATAACGGTCAGCAATAAAAATTTTGCAGGAATAGTTTTGGCGGTTGCGGCTGTCGGGCTTGTATATTTCATAAATTTTCTGCCTTCTAAGGCGGCGTATTATCAATACCAGGGGTTTAATTATTATGATTACAAGAATTACGACAATAAAAATCCGTTAAGGTCCATTCTTAATTTCAAGGAGGCGCTGCGGATTTGGAGTCCGTACAATTGGAACATAAAACGCGACTACGCTTTGGTGACCGCGGAAATGTATTTTTATAATCCAGAGATCGTTCCCCGAGGGGAAGTCCGGCAAGCGATTCGGGCAATGGAAGAAGTGGCAGCAGAGCATCCTAAAGACGCCTATAACCACTACGCATTGGTGGATATGTATAATCAGGTTTCAAACATTGACCCTCTAAATATTTTGCCGGCTGCGGAGCGCGAGGCGCAAATCGCGCTCCAACTCAGCCCGGACCGCCAAGAAGTTTATTTTTCATTAGCCAAGACCAAGCATCTTCTGGGAGACAACGCGACCGCCCTGGAACTTTTAGAAAAGGCCCTGACCTTAAATCCGAAAGTGCCGGATGCCCATTTTTACTACGGCCTT
>Ga0315285_10003256_pt1 | contig 16959 bp, 12 predicted proteins | sample YL17G09_36_MG_FD_203698 | JGI IMG/M metagenome (GOLD analysis project Ga0315285, IMG submission 203698) | Sediment microbial communities from Yellowstone Lake, YNP, Wyoming, USA - YL17G09_36 | ecosystem: Environmental > Aquatic > Freshwater > Lake > Sediment | place: USA: Wyoming | collected... | reverse complement strand
CCGGCCCGGAAAGAGAATCGCCGAAACGGGAAAGTCAAGATTGAAATAGTGCCGGATTTTGCTATATTATGGTCGAAGTTATAATTGATATTCCCCGGGTCATAAGAAATGGATTACACCCAAGCCGAACCTCGTCTTATCCACCTCTGGCGGATAAATATGGGAAATGTCGAATGGCAATTATCCAACTAAAAAGCAAATCGGGACGGCTTACTCCGTATGGCAAAAAGGAAGTGGCGCACGCCTGGTTTTGCAGAGGCGCGAATTTTCTGTTGGCAGCTAAACTTCTTGAAAAGAAAGGACGTTCTCGCTACGTGTTTCTTCACCTACTGTGCCAGGGTCTTGAGATAATCATTAAGGCCTTATTACTTATGCAGAATTACGATACGTATAAGCCCAAATTAATAAGTGAAAGTAAGGGCGGCTTGGGACATGATCTTGTTAAATGCTACGAGGAACTAAGAAAAGAACTTGACAATAAGCCCCTGAGGAAAAAGGATAAGAATATTATGAGCGAATTGAAAATTCTTAACAACTTTTATAAGAAGCATATTTTGCGATACGGCAACCTATTAGACTTTTTTGGAGAAGCCACTATTTCCTCGGATTTAGTCAGGAGATACGCTTTCAAGCTTGTTCGATTTGGAAATAGAAAATTCAGGATAAAAAAGCCAACCAATAGGTAAGGGTGGGTACGGTTTACACTACTAATGGGCTATGGCAGAGGTGGCTGTGCCGAGGGCTTTATTCTGTGAAATCATCGAGCGAAAAATACTTCGGATTATTACAATTCGAGGAAGATTTTGATATTATTGTTGAATTGAAAGGCCTGGTTGTGTAGCCAGGCGTTTTATCCGCCTCTGGCGGATTAATATGGGAAATGTTGGTTATAGTAAGTGGAGAACTCAGGTGCCAACAAAAGAACTAACACACAATCCAAATCTGTTTGATAATTCTCATTTTATCGCTGTTGACAAGCCCCTTTTTATAAACAAAGCTAAAATTCTGGAACTGATTGAAAACTTAAAGCACGAATACTCTTTAACTTCGCTAAAAAACTCTGTTTTCTGTCTCGAAAAAAGCCTACAAAGTGTTAAAAACGACGAAGTTGGGGTTATGAACGTCGATTCTAATGGTGGTACCATAACAATTAGTCAAAAATATATCTTTGACCAATTGAACCAAATTGCGGAGTCTCAAGCCATAGATAGAGCGAAGTATTACATTGACCGATTTGAGAAAGCAATTAGCGAAGTCAGAACAGGCCAAATAAATGACATAAATTTAAACCGCTGGCAAGAATACGAAGATATTAAAACCGACAGTTTGTGGATAATAGATCGTCGCGACAGCACGGGAGTACATACCGCAGGTTATTGGGGAAACTTCATTCCACAAATACCAAATCAAATGCTCCAACGATACACGAAAAGAGGAGATTGGGTACTTGATACTTTCGCAGGGTGTGGAACTACCCTCATTGAAAGTCAGCGACTAGGTAGAAACTGCATAGGAATTGAACTTCAAGACATTGTTGCGCAAAGAGCAAAAGAACTTGTTTCTGGTGAACCCAACAAGTTTGGAACTGTTTCGGAAATCGTCACTGGAGACAGTACCACAATTGACCTAAAAAGTATATTGCACAAGCATCATCAGAAATCCGTACAACTGTTAATTATGCATCCCCCCTATTTCGACATTATAAAATTCAGCAATGATCCACGAGACCTAAGTAATGCCAGGACCGTTGACAAATTTTTAGAATTGATGAACGAAGTTGTTGATAACGCTTCGGCGGTATTGGAGAAACGTCGCTATTTTGCATTAGTTATCGGTGACAAGTACTCAAAAGGTGAATGGATTCCGTTGGGCTTTTTGACAATGAATGAAATCCTTAAAAGAGGATTTACGTTAAAAAGTATTATTGTCAAGAATTTTGAAGAAACTCTCGGAAAGAGAAATCAAAAAGAACTTTGGCGTTATCGCGCTTTAGTTGGTGGATTTTATATTTTCAAACACGAGTATATTTTTGTTTTCAGGAAAACATAAGAATGACAAAGCACCCTTTCAACGAAGGGACAAAACTTGCCAAGATCTTTACCACTTTATCTGATGGGAAGTGGCACTGCGGCAAACATGAACTCCCTGGCACCCAACCCGCGAAGGCAATCCAGATTATCCGACAGCACGGCTTTACGATTGAGAATCAGAGCACCTACTGTGATGTGTGCCAAGACACGACTGTGCATCGCAGGCTGGTTTCTACCGAACCTGAAAAGGCCTCGTTTGTTAGAATGCAACTTCCGGGAGATTTACGAAAACGGGTCTTAAAACATTACGAAAATGTCGAGGCAGTAACGCTACGGGAAATGGTGCCCAACCAGTTAGAGGTTGACCATAGGTTTCCGCAGGTGCGCTGGGCGAGAGATGAATCTTACGCCTCCGATATGTCTGAGGAGGAACTACACGCGAAGTTTCAGCTTCTCACTCGCCAGCATAATCTTTGGAAGAGCCGTTATTGTGAACATTGCGCAAAGACGGGAGAGCGAGGTACATTTATCGGTATAAACTTTTTCGCAAAGGGTGCGCAGCTTTGGGATAATACGTATGCTTCTGATGATGAAAGAGGGTGTGAAGGGTGTTTCTGGTACGACCCTCAACAATGGCGGGAAGCACTTAATCGGCTAATTGACAAATGCGGTTAGGCCATCGGAGGCAGCCCCTTGGAAAATCTGGGGGCACCATTTTTAGTTCTGAGTTTTTGTTGATAGTTCGTAGTTAAAAACAATGAACAATGAACAAGAAAATCTGCTTCAATTTATTAGGGGCATGGCACGGTCGGCCTCGCCTTCGTCTTTTTACCGCGAAGCCTGCCTTGAGCAACGCCGAAGGGTCACAAAGACACTAAGGATAATTGAGCAGTGTAAATCCGCTTCAGCAATCTACCTCAAGGGTGTCCTGCATGCAGTCAGCTTTATAGAAGGGCGATAAGCCCTTGTGGTCGATGGCGTTGCGTTCTGAAAAAGCTCGCTTTGAGAAGAATGTTCGCCAAGAACACGAAGCTGACTACATCTCTGTGCTCTCTTCCAGCCTTCGCAGCCGCTTCCATTCTCCGTAGCAGAGCTACTGCGAAGGATGAATCGGCGGAGTAGGCGTGCCGCTCTGTGGCAAATAAAAAACAGTGTCAATCTGCGTAAATCCGTGTCAAAAACTTCTGTGCTTTTTCGTGGCGAATATCTCTGTGACCTCTGTGCCCTCTGTGGCTAATAAGAAAAGCTGTTCTGGTCTGTGTTAATCCGTGTCTTTATAATCTCGAGTTTATTTGTGTTTTTTGTGCCTTTTCGTGGCTATATCTGGCTGTGTAATCCGTGGCCAAACCCCAAGCAGATGATTCCCTATCTCTCCCAATTTAACAAAATGTTAATTTGTAAAAAGTGATAAGTTTTTGTCAATTTCTGCTCAAAACGCGCGCGTTTTTGCAAATTTCCGCTAATTTCTGCGCATTTCTGCGCATTTTTGCACACTTTTTAGCCCATTTTTTCTTGCCTATCTTACCTAATCCCCACAATATGACTTGTAAACCCCGTTATTGAACGGATATTGGCTATGGTCTCTGAAAAATAGCCCAAAAATGCCAATTTTATTAAATTCCGGATAATCTAAATTCTTAATCGTGTTAATCTGGGTCGCTTTATTTTGCTGTAAACCTGAATCCTTTTCGATCACCTTTTTTTAGACGCGGATTTACACGGTTTGCATTGTCATTACAAATTTACCGCCGAGTCCGCAGAGGGCGCTGAGTTTTCTTGTTTCCATTCTTCGCTCTGCGGCCTCAGCGTTCTCTGCGGTTAGAACCTGGATCTCGTCTAAAAAGAAAGTCTGTGTAATCCTTCGACATGGCTCAGAGCTTGCCCTGAGCGTGCCGAAGGGACGGCCCTGTGGAATCTGTGGCTATTCTTCCCGATCAGTTGCAATCCAGCACCCGATTTGGTACTCTAAAACCTGTTGAATAAGTTAGGAGGTCGAAGCTATGGCTAATAAACTCACACGCCGGCAGTTTATGCGTGACAGCGCGGCCGCCGCGGCCGCGCTCGCGACGGGATTGACCGCTGCGGGAAAAGTCCACGCAGCCGACCCGCCGCCCCGACTCGCGTCGGCAGACGCGGAGGCCAGGACCACCAAATCGAGCACCGGCAAAATCCTGAACTACAATCCCGATATGGAGTACCGCCGATGCGGCAAGACCGGCCTTATGGTTTCGGCTGTCGCTCTGGGCGGGCACTGGAAACGCCTGGTCAAGATAATAGGCGGACGAGAAGCCGAAGGATGGATGACGGAGGACATCAACGGACGCGACTTTCAGAAGAACCGCTACGAGGTCGTCACTCGCTGCATCGAGCGCGGCATCAACTACGTCGATGCCTGCTGCCGCGAGGAAATTCTCGCATACGCCCAGGCCCTGAAAGGCCGACGCGACAAGATGTATTTCGGCTACTCCTGGCACATCTGGGAAAGCCGATTTGAAGAGTGGCGCTCACGCAAAAAGCTGCAGCAGGGACTGGATATGGGCATGAAAGAAGCCGGCCTGGAGTACGTCGACCTGTGGCGGATAAGCCTGCTGGTCGATAGTCACCAGCACAGCGAAGCAGAGGTTCAGGAAGCAGTCGCCGCGCTGGATTGGGCGAAGAAAAGCGGGCGTGCCCGATTCATCGGCGTTTCTTCCCACGACCGTGAGCACCTGAAGCACCTGATTGAAACGTACCCCGACCAGATGGAGGTCATCCTGACGCCGTATACCGCAGGGACCAAGGTGGTCTCCGACGAGGCGGGCTTGTGGGCGACGATCAAAAAGTACGATGTCGGCTGGTTCGGCATAAAGCCCTTTGCCAGCAACTCCGTATTCAAGGGCGACAGCTCGCCGAACAGCCCGCACTTTGAAGATGACAACCGCATTGCGCGCCTATCTATCCGCTACATCCTGTGCAACCCGGCGATCACCGCGCCGATTCCGGGCTTGATAAGTATCCAGCAGGTCGATAATATCGCATTGGCGGTTAAGGAGCGTCGCCGGCTCGACCTGCAGGAAAAGGCCGAACTGCAGCAGGCTATGGACCGCGCCTGGGCCAATCTGCCGCCCGGCTACCGCTGGCTAAGAGACTGGGAATATGTGTAGCCTTCGACCCGACCCCCCCCGCTTGCGCGGGGGCCAGCTTGGCCCTGCGAAAGCAGGGCCGGGGGCACGTCATTTCTGCCGAGGCGGGAATCAGGCCGAGGGTCGGTCGGTAATGGACATGAACTATCGCCTTTTGTCATTATTGGCTGCTCTGCTGGCAATAACGGCGGTGGCACCACTGAGCTGCTCTCCAGTGAGTGAGCCTGAACTTTCTCAAGCGGAGAAACCGGGCGGTCCGCCGGCATTGGTTATTGACCAGGATGCACCGCTACTTCTGGATGAGCCCGGCGAAACTGAAAGGCCCGCCGTTGCCGCGGCGCCCGCATCGCTGGGCGAGAACACCGCGTGTTTTGTTTGCCACGTGAACTACCAGGCTGAGCCGCTTGCCAAGCAACACGCTGGCGCCGATGTCGGCTGCGTGTCTTGTCACGGCCTGTCTTATGCCCATCGTAACGATGAGAACAACACGACGCCGCCCGATGTGATGTATCCGCGGAACGGCATTGATCCGGCCTGCCGGAAATGTCACGCCAGCCATGATGTTCCTGCGGGCAAAATTGTCACGCTGTGGCTGCAGCGATTCCCGGATAAGACGGACGCCCAAAGCATCGTTTGCACCGATTGTCACGGCGACCACCGCTTGAAAGTCCGTACCGTACGGTGGGATAAAAAAACGGGCAAGCTGCTATAAGGCGAAAAAATGCCCGGGTGGGGTCTTGTACCTCAGTCGGCCACCGTCCAGGCGCCGTCGGCGGCAAGCGTCCCCGTGCCCGGCGGACCATCGCCTACCGACGAAGTCACCGTAATGACACAGCCGGGAGGGTTTGCCGAGACATCGCCGACGGTGTAGTCGCTCTGGTTGAAATACCGGCCGTCAAGGTCGCTGCCCTTGAATCCTAACGACACGTAAATCGACTCGGTTGCAAGCGACCCTTCAATATCACCGTAGTCATGGTTGGGGCCCTTCTCCGCTATGTAGGTGCGCACCGCCGTTCCTGATGGTTCCGGCCCGCCGTCTGAGCCTCCGACCACTTTGAAGAGCTGATTTTGCCCCGTATAAGCGGCATCGCAATAGCCGTCAGAATTCCTACGATGAAAATAACGACCAAAAGCTCGACCATGGTAAAGGCTTTTGCTTTTTTCATTTGAGCCTGAGAGTCCGCTCGTCAGGGCGAAGGCCCCTGCCGGAGCACGGCGACCTTCCATTCTGCCATCTTTTTCAGCCGAGTCCGCAGAGGTCGCGGAGAGAACATTATTTGTCGTTTTAGCCTCTGCGCTCTCAGCGGTCTCTGCGGTCAAACCATAGTTGTATAAAAGACATAATCGGCATCGGCCAACGCCGGCATAAATAAAAAACCGCGAGTCGCTGCTGAAAGGCCTGCTCCCTGTTTTACGGCCGAGGGCGCAGAGCACGCTGAGTTTTTTAACTTCGATTTTGTGCTCTGCGGTCTCCGCGTTCTCTGCGGTTAGATTTCTGTGCGGAACCGGGAATCGCATTGCCCGTTCTATATTGCGGATATCCCGTCTTTCAGTTATCTTTATTATAAATGGCCCGGCCAATGTTACAGGAGAATGATATGCACTCTGTAAGACTAAGATTCTGTGTAGTACTGGCGTATGTCTTTGCGGCTTCTGTCGCACACGTTACGGCTCCATCGTCTGCTCAGTCCCCCGCCAAGGCATCTGAAATTGTATTAGCGAATGATATTGTTCGTTTTGAATTCGAGCCCGAGCATAGCGGACTTGCTGCCATGGTAGACGTCACTGCAGGAGTCAACCACATCCAGCCTGTCGACGGAAAACACACGCTTTGGGAGCTGACCCTCAGCCTGGGCACAGAAAAACGCAGCCTCTCAAATACGCAGCTACCGTGCACCTCTTACAGAATTGAGAAACTCGCAGATGGGCTTCAACGGGCGACTTTTGAGTGGCTTAGTATGGACTGGCAGGACGAGAAAGGTGCCATTACTGTACGGGTCGTGGTCGACCTTCCTTGGAATTCCGGCATAGCTTCATGGAGAATATGGGTCAACAATGACTCTAAAATATGGGGGCTTTACGATGTCGACTTCCCAAAGTGTAGCGGATATTGCAAATCCGGCCAGTATGATATAGGCGTTCCCACAGGCAACGCGGGCAGACTTTTCAAAAGCTGCTCCGAAAGAATGTCGTACAGGTATCCGCACGGCTGGTCGATGCCGATGCAGTTTTTATGCGCGACCAAAGGCCGCAGCGCGATCTATATGGCCGCACATGACCCCAACGCGTGGGACAAAACTTTCATCATAGAGCCCGGCAAGGAGTTTTACATAGAAACGAGCGTCGAGAACATGGCCGTACCGGGCTCCGATCATAAGAACCCATTTGCGGTAATGATGGGCACATATCGTGGAAGCTGGATGGAAGGATGCAAAATATATCGAAAATTTGCACTGTCGGCCCCCTGGACATCGCAAGGCAAAATCTCCCAGCGGGCGAGTATGCCGGAGGCACTAAAAAACGTTGGGCTGTGGATGTTAGTGAGCAGCTTCATCGGGCCGGAGAGCGGCACTTTGGAGCAAAAGAATAAGCCGCTGCTGGATGCGCAAAAGTACTTCGGCGTTCCTCTTGCGGCGCACTGGTACAACTGGCACGCCATCCCCTTCGACACTCATTACCCCCACTATTTTCCGACTAAGCCCGGTATTGCCGAGCAAGCACGCGACCTTGTATCGAAAGGCCTTATCATAATGCCCTATATCAACGGCAGAATCATCGACATTTCCAACGACGACTTTGGCGAGTATTCTCCTTATTGCGCCAAAGACCAGGCGGGAAAGCATTACGTGGAGGTGTACGGAAACGGCGTAAAACAGGCCCCTATGTGCAGCTATACGGAATTCTGGCAGGATAAAATTGCGGATATTGTCGAACGCCTAAGTAAAGAGGTCGGCGTAAATGCAGTGTACATAGATCAAATAGCCGCTGCAGGCCCGGTTCTGTGTTTTGACAAGTCACACGGGCATCCGCTCGGCGGGGGCGGGTGGTGGGTCGACGGCTACAGAAAGATGCTCAAGAAAGTCCAGAATGTCGCCCACAGCGCAGGCAGAGATATGGTTATTACCACTGAATGCGCCGCGGAGCCTTTCCTGGACGGCGTCGATGCCTTTCTTACGTGGATAAAACCTGACGACCGCGAAATTCCGATGATGACTGCGGTGTATTCAGGGTATAGTTTCTACTTTGGCAGCCCTGCGTGGTTTGAGCACGGCGATCGGGCTTGGATTATGGCGCAAGGACGGGCGTTTCTCTGGGGCTACCAGAACGGCTGGATGGGACTGGAGCTATTTAATCCGGAACACGCCAAGAAAGCCGCCTTCTTAAAGAAGGTAGGACAGTACCGCGTTGCAGCCAAAAAATTCCTGGCCTTCGGAGAATTGGTCGATCTCGTAGAGCCTATAAAGCCCGTCCAGAGCATCACAGAGCGCTGGCCCGACCACGGCAATAATCCCCGTGATGCAACCCTTGCGAGCGTGCAAGGCTCTATCTGGAAGGCGGAGGATGGGACGCTCGGCATTTTTCTTGTCAACTATCTGGAGAAAGACAATAAGATCGAATTTGCCATCGACCCGACTAAGTATGGCGTCGGCGCTGACGCGGCCGGTTTCTCAATCACAAACCTTGTCCCCGAGGCAAATCATTCGCCCGAAGCCGCCCCACATGGTACGATCAAACGGACCGAGACTTTAGGCCCGTGGGAGATACGCGTGCTGCAAATACGCCCCTATTAATTATCGTGCGTGATATGGGAGAAATACGTGGACTGCTTTTTATCGTATAGTATTTTGCCGTTTATGAGGGTGAGCTCCACAAAGCTCCTGTAATGAAAAGGATGCCCATCCAAAATAATGATGTCCGCGTCCTTGCCGACCTGCAGGCTGCCAACGCGATCGGCTACGCCTAAAATCTGGGCGGCGGTTAAAGTGATTGCCTCAAGCGCGGTTTGCTCATCCAGCCCGCCGCTAACGGCGAAAGCCGCCTCCATAGGCAGGGCCATTAAATCGCGTCCGGCCATGCCGCCAAGGCCAAAATACGTCCCCTGCGGCACGATTGCGAACCTCACGCCGGCTTTTTTTAAGATCGCAGCATTTGCCATTGTCGAACCCGAAGGTCCAGAAATATCCTTGCGCGGCTCCTGCTTATCGCGGGGCGTAATGATGAGAGAAACATCCCGTTTAGCGATTTCTTGTGCCACAATCCAGGCTTCCAGGCCCCCCTCCAGTATAATGCGGATGCCGAATTCATCTACCAGCTCCAGGGCCGCCAGGATGTCATCCGCCGTTGCAGCCTCCAAGCGGGCCGGCAATTCCCTGCGCAGCAGACGGATGTAGGGATCGAGGTCCGCAGGCTTTTTTGGTTCTTCGAGTTTCTTGTCTTTATCTTTGGCTTTTTGATATTCCGCAAGTTTTTGCAGGTACTCTTCAGCCCTTCTCAGGTTCAGCAAAAAATTGGCTTTGCGGAGCCACTGCCGGTTGGAGATGCTGACATTTTCCGCGACCGGCTCTTTTATCAGCATATTATCCAAATCACCGTAGGCCATCTTTATGACGGCGTTGGCGCCTCCGATTGGATTTTCGCCCGATGACTCCCCTCGCCGCCTCGGCGACGGCGTGGCGGTTACAAACGCCGTCGTTACGCCTGACGCCAACGCCAGAGAGACCTCGAAGTCAAACGGGTCCAAGGAATCGGCAATTTTGTTGATTTCTCCGGAACTTCTAAGTCCCATCAACCAGGTTGTGGCCGCCACTAAACCGGGCATAACAACTTTTCCACTTGCGTCGATAACCTCCGCGTCTTTCGGTATCTCGATATTCTGCCCGATGCGCGATATCTTGCCGTCTTTTATAAGAATTGTCCCATTCTTGATAATTCCGCTGGTGATAGTATACAGGTCTCCGCCTTTAATCGCGGTCATCTTCTCATCTGCGGCCGCCGCCGAAGCAGAGCAGCACAATACAAATTCAAAAATCAAAATGCAAAATGTAAAATTAAGGAACGGATTGTCGCAATTGCACAATTTTGATCTTTTATTTTTCATTTTTGAATTCCGTGGCCCTCTGGATTTTTGCTTTTTCGTTTACTGTTCTGTGCGTTATCATTCCTTCGCTATGGGGCCTGATAAACGATTTTGCCTTCCAGCATGACCTGGTGGACTTTGGCGCCGACTTCCAATGGGTCCGCACTTAGAATGAGAAGATTGGCATCCTTGCCGACTTCCAGACTTCCCAGGCGGTAGTCCAGCGCTAACATCTGGGCGGGATAAATAGTCATAGATTTTTTGGCGGTTTCTTTGTCCAATCCACCCTTAGTCAGCTCAGCCATTTGGCGGAGAAAATCCTCGTGCCCTTCGGCGTTGTCCATTATAGGCACACAGGCGATCTTGACGCCCGCCCCGGCAAGGATTTTGGGCACGTTGATGCGATTGCGGGTGAACTGCTCGAAGTCAATCTGAGCAGGCAAGACGACCGGGATTTTCGCCTTAGCCAATTTCTCGGCGATGCGATAATTTTCCGGGCCGGCAACTAAAACCCACTTCATTTTCTCATAAGGCTTCAGCAGCGGCAATAGATGCATCGTCGCGCCGGGCCCGCCGCATCGCACCAAGGTAGGAATCTCGCCCTGCAAGGCCCTGACGAGGGGCTTAACCTTCGGGTCAGCCGAATCGGTTTGCTTTTTTGCCGATTCGAAGGCATCCGTGATAACCTTCTTTGCCTTGTCGTTAGCCTCAAAACGGATCATCAAAAGCCCTGATTCCGTAATTAGCATCGCTTCGGGCGTCCTGCCGACAGGCCGTACAATAGCACCCTGGCCTGCGATCCCATTGCCGCCGGGGGTAAGCCCCAGCGTCGTAAACCCCGCCTGCAGAATCCGCCTATAGGCATCCTGAAATGGATATAATTCATCGGCAACGCGATAATGCGGATGTGAGGCCGGCTCACCGCCCGGCGACCCGGAAAGCCCAACGACGGAGCAGGGATTCACCAGTCCGGGAAAGACGGTCTTATCGCGTGCATCAATGATATTTGCCGTGCTCGGAATCTTTACGTCGGCGCCGATAGCACTGATTTTGCCGCCTCGAATAACAATGACACCATTTTCAATCAGGCCGGACGTAACGGTATCGATCCGGTCGGCCTTGATAGCGGTGATTTCCTCGCCCCTAACTGCGCTCGGCAGCCATACCGACGATAAACATAAAAGGATATATATGCGGTTCTTCTTCACAGCCATTATTCCTTTTCACGCGACCTTTCAGCGGGTTGTTTGATGACCAAGTCGGCGCCTTTGCATCGGTAGACGATTTTTCCGTTGATCAATACCAGATCGACCGGCGTCGTAGGATCGAGCAAGCTGCCCTTTTTGATGACAATATCGGCGTCCTTACCGACTTCGAGCGAGCCAACGCGGTCGGCTATGCCAAGCGCGCGGGCAGGATTGATCGTAATGGCTTTTAACGCAACCTGGTCATCCAGCCCCATGCGGGCAGACATTGAGGCATTGAATGCCAGTTCTTCCTGCTCGCCGAATCCGACAGAGTCAGTATTGATGGATAAGTTTTTTACACCTGCTTTATAGAATTCTGCGGCCACGCCATGGAAACGATTGTCCTGCTCTGCGTTCCAGAAGAAAGGTTCCCACAGAAACGGCCCGACATCAATCGACACGCCATCTCTTTTCGCCGCTTCCGCACCGACCGTATATCCGCCGCCCTCGGTGTGGGTTGCGATGACCTTCAACTGGTTTTCGTCGTTGAACATGCGCATCGTCTGCATGACGCCCCAACCTTCGTAGGTATGTACGATGGTTGGTATTTCGCCGCTGAAGGCCTTGCGCATATTCTCCAGTTCAGGTTTATATTCGGGCTTTTCTTTACGTTGGCCCTGCTCATATTGTTGCCAGGCCTGGGTATATGCTTTGGCCTGTTTAAGCATTTGCCGCAGGGACCAGGACATACCCATATTGGTCCGGCCTAAATCGCCCCCGCGTCGTTCAGGGTTGTAAGCCTGCGCGATCTTCATTGCCCCCAGTTCTCGCAGAATCATCTTTTCCGGGCAAGATGTATCCAGTTTTACAATAACAGTAAAGCCCGCTAAGTTGGTCCCGCTGCCCGGCATCGTGTGGATGGTTGTCACGCCGCCTGTTACGGCGCTTTTGAGGCCCACGTCCTCAGGATTCACGCAGTCGTCGATACGCAGCTCGGGGTTGATAGGCGTCACCATATCATTGAATCCGCCTTCCGTTCCGATATGTGTATGTGGCTCGACGATGCCCGGCGTAACCCATCTATCCGATGCGTCAATCAGGGTATATCCTTGCGGTATCGCAATGCTTGACGCAGGCCCAAGCGCCTCAATCTTTCCGTTGCTGACCAAAATAACGCCGTTATTGATAACATTTTTGTCGGCGGCGAAGTCTTGACCCAGCGTCATCGTGACAATTTTGCCGGCCTTGATGGCGAATCGTGCAGGTGCCGGTTCACCGTCGGGGTATGATAGGCACACCACAGAACTGAAAAGAGTGATAAATATCACAGAGATCACAGACTTCATTGCTGCCTCCGGTACGCAACCTTGCCGTTGACAAAAACCATATCCACAGGGATCGTCGGATCAAGCAGACTGCCGCCTTTAATAATCAGGTCGGCGTCCTTGCCGACTTCGATGCTGCCGACGCGGTTCTCGATTCCTATAGCGCGGGCGGCATTGATGGTTACGGCCTCCAGCGCCATTTTTTCATCCAAACCCAGCCGGGCGGCCATTGCCGCCTCAAAGAAAAGCTCATCCTGCTCCGGACCGATGGCATCGGTGTTGATAGAAAGACTTTTCACGCCGGCAGATGCGTACTCCGCAGCCATGCCGTAAACCTTGTTGTCCTGCGAAAACCGGAAGTCGTAGTGACACGGTCCAAGGTTCACGTGCACGGGTCGTTTTGCCATTTCCTTTGCGGCTTTGTAGCCGTCAAAGCATCCGTGCGAAACAATGGTCCACAGATGGAATTCGTCGCAGAAGATTCTCGCGGTCGCCATAACGTCACGCGCATCCGCAGTGTGCACTAAGGTCGGAATAGCTCCTTCAAACGCACATCTTGCCTGTTCCAGTTCGGGCTTTTCTTTTGGCCTGTCCGACCGCTGTCCTTTTTGATATGCCTGCCACGCTAAGGTATATTCCTTTGCTTTTCTGAGAAAGTCCCGCAGCATCCACGACATTCCCATTCTTGTACGTCCCAGGTCGCCGCCTCGCCGCTCCGGATTATAGGCTTGGGCGATTTTCATGGAGCCAAGCTCGCGAATCAACATTTGTTCTATTGTTTTTCCGTATGGCTTGTATAGTACCCCAAAACCTGCCAGATTCGTCCCACTGCCTGGAATAGTGTGAATCGTGGTCACGCCGGCGGAAACGGCACATTTGAGCTCCCAAGCCTCCGGGTTAATGTTGTCCATCGCGCGGAGCTCCGGATTGATGGGCGTCACCATATCGTTGAATCCGCCCTCTGTCCCGACATGCGAGTGAATCTCCACCATGCCCGGCATAACCCACTTATCTGAGGCGTCGATGACGGTATAATCCTTCGGAATCTCAATCTCAGCCGCAGTCCCGACCGCTTTGATAACTTTGCCTTCGACCAGCACAATTCCGTGGTTGATTGTGCCTTGTGTGACGGTCAAGATTTTGCCCGCCTTGATAGCGTACCCTTCGACTCCACTCGGCGCAGGCCCTGTCGGCGAAGTAGAAGGTGATGGTGGGGCAAGCGCCACCCTACTAAGCACGCATACTATAAAAATGCCAAGCCGTAGGGTGGGCTTTAGCCCACCAAGAAGATGATGGCGGGGCCGTCCATTCTCCATTCTAATCTGTGTAATCTGTGGTTCGCCCCACCCTATGTCATTGAAGGGCCTCATTTGTTTAGGTCCCGCAGAATTCATTCCTGACGCTCAAAAACAACACGCCCATTCACAAGAACTTTTTCCACACGGCTTGCAAAGCCGAACGGTTCGCCGGATAAAATGACCAAGTCTGCGTCCTTGCCTACGTCGATGCTGCCGACTCTATCCTGGAGATGCAAAAGTTCGGCTGGATAGCAGGTGACGGCTCTAAATGCTTTATCCTGGTCCATTCCGTATCGCACCGCGTAAGCGGCGTTCATCAGCAAAAACTGGGCTGCCGAGCTTGCGCTTGTGTGTAATGCAACACGCAGCCCTTGTCGACTAAGAAGGTCGGCATTATTGATTGGCTTGCCTTTCTCGTAGAGAATTATACTGGGGCCGACCGCAACACCCACATCGTATTTTTTTAGCTCCGACGCAACACGGTAGCCGTCCTGACCGCCCAAAATGATCACATCCAGGTTATATTCGTCCCTAAAGACTTTTAGTACATTGCAAATTTCATCGGCGCGATTGGCGTGCACAAAGGCGGGCATTTCGCGCTTAAACAATCCTCGCAGCAGTTCAAGGTTCACGTCCCGCGATGGCCGATCCGGTTCTTTGGCGACGCCTTCTTTATCGGTCGCTTTGCGGTGTTCATATTCTTTGAGCTTGGCCTCGTATTCATCCCACTTTTGAACGTACTCTTTGGCTCGTTTGAGCATATCTCGCGCTTCCCAGATAGATGCCAATTTCGCCCTGTCGCCGACCATCGAAAAACTAACCGCCGCGTATTCTTTGACGATCATATCTTGGGCAGTATCACCGGCCAATTTGATAAATGCCGCATTGCCGCTGACTTCAAGCCCCTTTGTTTGCGGAGCAAGGAGCACCGATGTTACCCCGCAGCTTAGAACCTCCCGAAATGCCGGATCAGCCGGATCAATCGCGTTGGCAATACTGGCCAAACGCAGCACTGGCGAATCCGGCCCGGTGGCAGGTGCAGAAGGGTCCAATCGGATAGGCTCACTTTCCCAGTGGAGCCCCAGGTGAGAGTGTATATCAATTAGGCCGGGAATGACAACACTCTTGCCGGCATCGATAACACGCGCCTGCTGCGAAATCGGTTTTGGCTGACCCACATAGGCGATTTTCGAGCCTTTAATAAGAATAAGCCCATCGTTAATTTGGCCTCGGCTGGCGGTAAAGATTTTTCCCGCCCGAATGGCAACAACTGGTTCCTCAGCGACCGGCTTTTTGCTTTCTTCTGCCGGGCGAGTATAGACAATCTTGCCGTTGACAAATGTCCTATCCACCACCGACTCAAGATTGAACGGTTCGCCGGTCAGAATGACAAGGTCTGCATCTTTACCTTTCTCTATGCTCCCAACCCGCTCGGCAACGCCCAGAATCTCAGCGGGCGTAATTGTGATAGCGGCAAGAGCTGTCTGCGGTGACAATCCCTGATTGACAGCATAGCCGGCAATAAACGCAAGGTCGGCAACGGTCTGGTCGGTCGCGGCAGCGAGGGCAAATTTGACACCGGCCTTTGCAAGAATCGCTGCATTAGCAGGGTTGACGCGCCCCAGCGCAACATCCCGGTCGTAGTCTTTTGTTTGCAGCTGGCCAGGTTCAATAACGCCGCTTATAACAGCCGGTGCGCCACATTCTTTAACCTCGTCCACAACTTTGTACGCTTCGGTAGCGCCTTCAAGAACAAGTCTCAGGTTGAACTCTTGGGCCAAGCGAATAGCGCTGCCGATATCCTGTGCGGTCTGGCAGTTAATCCGGACGGGTAGTTTAGCGTCCAGCGCGGGCAATAACGCCTCTATCTTTGGGTCGATTTGCCCGGGTCGCTGCTTTTGATACTGCTTTGCCTGCGTAAAAAGCTGCCGCAATAGTGCAAGCTCTGCCATTCGCGTGGTGGGCAGCTGCTTTTCCACCGGCAGAATAGGCGCGTTCGGACCGGGCGGGATAGGCGGCTTGAAAATCTCCGGCGGACTTTTGGGCAATTCGCCAAGAGTGATGCGCAGTGCCGCTGCGTCTGTGAGCACACGCTCGGAAACAGAATCACCTGCAAGCTTGACGACCGCACCTAATCCGCTTATCAGCCGTCTCTGGCCGGGCGAAATATAAACCGTCGTCACGCCGCCCGCCAGCATTCGCCGGTAATCGGCAAAGAAGTCAAAGGCGTCTTTGGCGCGAATGGCCGGCGTCACCGATTCCTCATCATCCCGCGCCTTTTCCGCCAGGGTCGTAAAGGCATCAATTAGGCCGGGAATAACCACCTTATCCGTCGCATCAATAATTTCTGCGCCTTGCGGTATTTCGACTTCCTTGCCCACAGCCTCGATTTTGCCGCCGCGAATCAGCACGACTCCATTTTCAATCTGCGGGGAAGTCACGGGAATAATGATGCCGGCCTTGATCGCCACTACCCTTTGGCTTTGCTCAGGGCTGGCGCCGCTTTGCTCCGCGGCGCCGGCCGGCACGATCAACACGGTGGTAAGGACGCCGATCAAAATGCTACAAAGATGTCTTGCCCATTCATTCATATATGAGGCTCACGCGGTAGGGTGTGCTTTGCAGACCATCAAAGGAGGGTTGCCGGAGCCTACCCTACATGTTGTCATTAATCTGTGTTCTTATCTTGCGACGTTTGCTGCTCTTCTTCAGGCTTAGATTTTTCCAGGAGCTTTTTTAGACGCAGGTCTTTGGCCTTTTCGTAGACAATCTCGCCGCCGATCATCACCTTGTCGACCCACGTTTGCGCATCCAGCGGGTCACCGGTCAAAAAGATTAGGCTTGCTTCTTTTCCGCTCTCGATGCTGCCGAATCGGTTATCTATGCCGATAAACTGCGCCGGATAAAGGGTGATAGATTT
>Ga0315285_10003254_pt1 | contig 16975 bp, 16 predicted proteins | sample YL17G09_36_MG_FD_203698 | JGI IMG/M metagenome (GOLD analysis project Ga0315285, IMG submission 203698) | Sediment microbial communities from Yellowstone Lake, YNP, Wyoming, USA - YL17G09_36 | ecosystem: Environmental > Aquatic > Freshwater > Lake > Sediment | place: USA: Wyoming | collected... | reverse complement strand
CGAAGAAGAAGTGTCAACGCAAAGCGAAACTTGGACTGAAAAAGATAAGACTGGAGGAGAAGGAGGGCAAGGGCAAGTTAAAATATTAACACGTAAACCCAAATGGATGGCTGTATCACTGGATTTATTTGATATTAAACCTGATTGATAAACATTTAGTATTCGAGAGGAGGTCAAGATGCAAATAGAAATTTTTGCTTTGTGCGATGCAGCAATTGCAGATTTAGGGAAACTTAGTATGCTTGGTGCATTTGACACAATTGGGGTAACAAAAACTCCAGCAGTACACCCACAATGTACAATTGCATTGAGAGTGCGATTTGAAAAAATTGAACGAGGAGAGCATAAAGTAGCAGTTCATTTTGTTGATATTGATGGAAGAAATGTCATTCCTCCTGCACAAGGAGCTATAACAATAAATTTCCCTGAAGAGCAAAGTTCTGGTTCAGCGAATTTGATTCTGAACATCCAAGGATTAAAGTTAGAGAGGCTTGGAGAGTATTCGATTGATTTAGCGATCGATGGGCAACAGAAGGCGTCATTGCCACTTTTTGTAAAAGAACGCAAATAGTATAACACGAAAAGAAAATATTAAAGCAAAGACTTATTTTTGTTCTTTTAAGTCTTTTCTAGTTTCTTTTGTTAATTATCTGTGGTAGAATTATATAATTCCGCCCCTTGAAATATCGGTTTTCTTTTGGCAAAATTTTGGTGCGGGCAAAATTTTGCCTGCTCTCAAGCGTTATTCGGGAGAGGCTCGGCATTAGCGCCGTCCAAAGGAGTTTTTTAAATGTGGCTCAGGCGCTAAGCGGACGAACCCGATTATTAAATACTGTTCTTTTCTTGTTATAAAAACTTGAAGTGAGGACGCGACGGCTGGCGGCTGCCCCCACCCAGCCGCCAGCCTGCCGAGCCGCACACGCATTGCATTAGCAAGAAGGCCGCCCCCAGGCGGCCGCCCAGCGAGGCTTCTGCCCACAGAAGCCGAGCGGTGAAAAGGGAGATACGGCAGCGCGCTTCCGCGCGCGGTGCCTATTGATAGAATAAATTGTAAATTAGGTGTGCTGAAAAATAGTTCGTACGCAACGGTAAGCACACCGTTTTGTTTCATTAATGAAACAAAACGGAGATTCCGAAACAATGTGTTTCGGAATCTCTGTTGTATTTTGAGTACCTTCATAGCGCAATGTTTTTAGGATCTAATGTATTTCTATAGCATTTTTTCAGAACAAAGGAGTTGATATGCGCAGGTTATTATTGCTATTAGTGGCCGTATTTGTATTGGGTTGTGCTTCTATACCTCCGGGGCAGATAAAAAAAGAAACGGCTCCTGGCCAGATACAAAAAGAAACAGGATACAATCCTGCTAGCGGTAAGATAAAGATTAAATAGAATACAGAAAATATGTCATACACAGTTTTTGCCTTAAAGTGGCGGCCGAAGAATTTTGACGAGATAGTCGGGCAGAACCACGTCGTTTCTACTCTCAAGAATGCAATTCAGGGGAATAGACTCGCCCACGCCTATTTATTTGCCGGCCCGCGCGGCGTAGGTAAGACTTCTACTGCCAGAATTTTAGCCAAGGCCCTTAATTGTAAGGAAGGCCCTACAGCCAATCCCTGCCAGAAGTGTTTCTCATGCACGGAAATAAGCGACGGCCGCTCTCTCGATGTCATTGAAATAGACGGGGCATCAAACCGCGGTATCGACGAGATAAGGGTCCTGCGCGAAAATGTCAAGTTTGCTCCCGTCTCAGGCAAGTTCAAAGTCTACATTATCGATGAAGTGCACATGCTTACCACTGAAGCCTTTAATGCGCTCCTTAAGACGCTTGAGGAGCCACCGGAGTTTGTCAAATTTATATTTGCCACGACTCAGGCCCACAAGGTGATCCCGACAATACTCTCAAGGTGCCAGCGTTTTGATTTCCGGAGGATACCGGCGATGGAAATCACGGCGCAACTGGAACGTATTGTCGCTTCGGAAAATATAAACGTAGATAAGGATGTCCTCTTTGCCATTGCCAAAGCTAGTGACGGCTCTATGCGTGACGCAGAGTCGGTCCTGGACCAACTGGTTTCCTTTTCCCGGCAGAAGATATCCTTAAAAGACGTCGTCTCCGTCTTGGGTATCGTCGAGCAGGAGGCATTATTTGCCATCACGGATAAAATAATTCAGAAGGATGCAAAAGCCGCGCTCGGCCTGCTTAATAATCTTATTGATGACGGTAAAGATATCAGCCTATTCCTGGCAAATCTTATTGAGCATTTCCGCAATCTTATGATTGCCAAGGTCACCAAAGGTGATTCAAAATTAATAGATCTGCCTGCGGAGATCTGTGAGGGGCTATTAAGGCAGAGCGAGGCATTTAGCCTGGAGGAGATATTCAACTTTTTTAATATTCTGGTCAATACTCAGGAGATGTCCAAGCGGCTGGATTCCCTGCGTATTCCGCTGGAGATAAGTTTGATCAGGTTAGCGCATAATAAAAAAGGCTCAGAGCAGCCCAAAGGCATAAAAGAAAAGTTTCCGCAGGAGCCAATCGCCAAAAAAGAAGAAGGCGCAACAGAGCCGCTAGATCCGTCAGCAGCAATATCTACAGTATCTTTGGAAAACATAAAAGATGCCTGGCAAAATATCATTAATAATCTGGCTAGGATAAAGATGTCAGTGGCCACCTATCTGAATGAAGGAGAGGCGGTAAAGCTGGAGCGGAATATCCTGACCGTATCTTTCCCGAAAAATTATTCCCTGCATAAAGAATCACTGGAGAAAAAGGAAAATAAGGCGCTGATTGAAAAGATCATCTCTGAATTGCTCAATGCAGGCTTAAGGATTAATTTTATCCTTTGCGCCGAAGAAAAACACAAGGACAACAGCGAAAATCACCCTTTTATAAAGAACGCTCTTGAGATGTTTGACGGAAGGGTGATTAAGGAAGATTAATGGCAAGCTACACTGATTCCATAGAGAAGTTAATTGAGAGCTTAATAAAACTGCCCGGTATCGGCAGGCGCAGCGCCGAGCGCATTATCAACTATATCCTGCATGTTTCTAAAGATGAGATAAAAACTTTGTCAGAGGCGATAAGCAAAGTGAAGGAGAGCGTGCGCTTCTGCCGCATATGTAATAATCTTAGCGAAGAGGAGCTCTGCAAGATTTGTCAGGATAGCCGCAGGCAAAAAGATATCATCTGTATCGTAGAGAAACCCAGTGATGTTACGGCTATTGAGAAGGCCGGAAATTTTCACGGCGTCTATCATGTATTATTGGGTTCCATATCTCCCCTGGAAGGCAAGGGGCCAAGCGATCTGAAGATCGACGGCTTGCTTAATAGGGTAAAACAAAATAATATCAAAGAAATAATCATTGCCACAGACGCGGACACAGAAGGAGAAACTACCGCAATATATCTAACCAAGCTGATTAAACCGATGGGTGTCAATTTAAGCCGCATCGGCCTAGGGCTGCCGGTAGGTTCGAATTTGGAGTACGCAGATTCCAGTACGCTTTCTAAGTCAATAGAATCCCGCCGTACGCTTTAATCCATGATTACCATAACGAATCTATCCAAAAATTACGGCAAAAAGGTCCTTTTTGAAAATATCTCATTAAATATCAATCGCGGTGAGAAGATCGGCCTAATCGGCCCTAACGGCTCAGGAAAAAGTACGCTTTTTTCTCTGATTCTCGGCGATATAGAACCTTCGTCAGGCGAAGTTAGGGTCAATAAAAATATTTATATCGGCCACCTTCCTCAGGAGGCAAGTTTTAAATCTGATCGCACGGTGATATCCGAGTTGACTGAAGGCGATGAAAGGATTATGCGCTTAAAAAAAGAAAAAGAGGAGCTGGAGCAGAAAAATGAGGCTGACTCAAGGCGCTACGGAGAAGTGCTGCATAATTTAGAATCCCTGGGGTATTTTGAATTAGAGCATAAAGCTAAGAAAATCTTAATGGGCCTTGGCTTTCGCGAGAGGGATTTTAACCGGCCCATTAGAGAAATGAGCGGCGGCTGGCAGATGCGCACATTGTTAGCCAAGCTTCTTACATATCATTATGATCTGCTGTTGCTGGATGAGCCGACAAATTATTTGGACCTGTATGCAGCGCTATGGCTTAAGGATTTCTTGGCTAAATTTAAAGGCACCTTTATCATGATTTCCCATGACAAGGCCTTTCTGACCGAAGTTACGAATTACACACTAATTTTGGAGCACGGCTCAATTTTTAAAGTTCACGGAAATTACGAGCATTATGAGCAAATAAAGCAGGAAAGAAGGAAATTTCTCATAAAGCAGTTTAAGGAGCAGGAGAAGAAACGCGAACAGCTGGAGAGATTTGTTTCCCGTTTTCATGCCCAGCCGAACAAAGCTGCAGCAGTGCGCTCCAAGCGCACGGCATTAGAGAGGCTGGAAAAAGAGGCGGTGGTTGTGCCTCAGGAGCCCAGGGAGAGCATCGGAAAATTTCATTTTCCTGCGACCGGACGCAGCGGCTATAAGGTTATGCGATTGGAGAAAATATTTAAGAGTTATGGTGATATCCAGGTTTATAAGGATCTGGATTTTGAGGTAATTCAGGGAGAGAAGGCAGTTCTGGCAGGAGAAAACGGCGCAGGCAAATCTACGCTCCTCAAAATTCTTGCTGGGGTGATTGATTTTGACAGCGGCAATCGCATTGTCGGGCATAATGTGGATATCGGGTATTTTTCTCAGACGCGCTTAGATGTGCTTAATCAGGAAAATTCAGTATTGCGAGAGGCATATTCTGCTGCTCCAGGATATATGTCGGAAACTGACATCAGGACGATCTTGGGTGCATTTTTATTTACCGGAGATGACGCTGACAAAACAGTTAAGGTGCTCTCAGGCGGAGAGAAGAGCCGGCTTATCCTGGCAAAGCTCCTGATTAATCCTCCGAATTTTCTTTTGCTCGATGAACCAACTACCCATCTTGATGTTGATGCAGTTGATGCGTTGGTCAAGGCCTTAACAGATTACGCCGGAATCATTGTCTTTATCAGCCATGATATTTATTTTGTGCGCTCCATCGCCAATGTTGTCTTTGAAGTAAAGGACGGCCGGGTGAGAAAATTCCCCGGAAATTTTGATTATTATCTGGAAAAACGCGATACGGAACTTTTAGAAATTCCCCGGAGTAAAGAGAAAATTCAGCGGGAGATAAAGAAGGAAAAGTTGGAAGAAGAGAAAAGGAAAGCCAGGGGAGAGGAGAAGAAACGCAAGGAAGAGGAGAAGAAGCGCAAGGCGGATAACGCAGCTATCCGGGAAAAAATAAATAAATTGGAGAAGAGAAAAGAAGGCCTGCGCCTGGAGAGCTATGCCAAGGCGCGCGCACTTTCCAATTCACGAATTTACCGCGAGGAAGAGACAGCTAAGGAATACGGCCGCCGCCTGAAAGAGATAGAGAAACAGATTTTGGAAATTGATAAGGAAATAAAAACTCTTGAATCAGAAATTATTTAGATATACAATAGCTCCACAAATCAATTCCCCCTTAGCTCAGTTGGTAGAGCGAGTGGCTGTGCGAGGCCGAAGGCCGAGCAAAAATGCTCCAAGCGCAGCTTCCTTGGGAAACCGGGGTTGAAACTGCAGGAGAATTGCTGGGAACCCGATCGTTATGACGAGGGTAATCAGCAGCCGAGCCCCGATGAAAATCGGGGAAGGTTCAGAGACTATGCACCTGCTGCCGTAACGTTGAGCCGACGGCAAAGATATAGTCCACTTCCGAAAGTAATTTCGGGTTAAGTGTAACCACCAGGTCCGAGGTTCGAGTCCTCGAGGGGGAGCCAATTTGTTAATCAGCGATATAATATCTAATATGGCGAAAGTTTCCTCACATATTCAACTACTTCTCTAGTTGTGGATTCAGGTGTGGAAGCGCCGGCTGTGATTCCTGCGTTTTTTACTCCCCTGAACCAGCCTTTTCTGATTTCACTTTTGGAGTTAATCCAATAAGTCCTGCCGTTTAGTGACTTTGAAATTTCATAGAGCCTTTTTGTATTGGCGCTGTTCCTTGAGCCTATAATAATCATTAAATCATTTTTTTGCGGCATTTTCCTGATTTCTTCCTGTTTTATTCTTGTCGGCCTGCAGATGGTATTGAAAAATTCCAGATTCCTGATATAGCATTTCAGGGCCTCGATGATCCTCAAGACTTTCTCTAGATTCTGTGTTGATTGCACGACTACACAGGCCTTATCGGTTTTTTTGATTTTTTTGAGCGGGATATTGTTGGGGCTGTCAATCACTATCGCCTTCTGTTTTAGCTGTCCAGTGATCCCCCGCACTTCATCATGTTTTTTGTCGCCGATGACAATAATTTTATAGCCCTTCTGCTCCATCTTTTGTGCGATTTTGTGTATTTCCTTGACCATCGGGCAGGTGGCATCTACGATATCGTAACCTAATCGAGCAGCTTTCTCAAAGGTATTAAGGGAGGCGCCATGGGCGCGGATAAGAAGGATTTTGCCTTTACCTTTACCCGGCCTCCTGATTTTCTTTATCCCAAGCTTTTCTATCTCTTTTATAACCTCCTCATTATGCACAATATCCCCGAGCATGCACACTTCGGCACCCGAAGAGGCGGTTTTGAAGGCGATATCCAGCGCCCTTTTTACGCCGAAACAGAACCCGGCGGATTTAGCTAAATTAATTTTCATAGTTATAAACTAAGCAGATTTTTGGAATAGTTATCGAGGGCATCTTTGAATTTTGGGCGCATAACGCAGTAGCGTAGAATTTCTCGGGCTTTTTTTATCAACTCATCGACTTCTTTTTTAGCGTAATCAAGCGCGCCTGATTTAATAATAATTTTACGCATCGCTTCCAGGTCGGCTTTATTTACCTTGTCTTTTGAAAAAATTCTTTTTATCGCAGATTTAGCTTTTTTATCCGAGTTATGATAAGCAAACCAGACAAGAAGCGTCTTTTTTGCTTCCTGTAAATCAGTAAGCGTGGATTTGCCGATTTTGGTCTCTTGGCCAAACATACCGATGATATCATCCTTTATCTGGAAGGCCCTGCCTAAATACGCCCCGTACTGGAAAAGCATATCTGACTGTTTTTGGTTTGCTCCAGCAAGTATTGCTCCCATAGACAGAGGGCAGGCGAATGTATAAAAGGCAGTCTTTAAGTCATATATTTTATAGATATCCTGTTTTCCAATCTGCTGAATATCTTTGGTGCCGAACAAAAGCTCTATAAACTCTCCGCTACCGGTGTAAATTGCCGTCTCAATAAGTCTTTTTAATGCCCTTTCTTTACGAATTGGGTCCTCTTTTATAGATAAAAGTGTATGCAGCGCCATTACATACATGACATCCCCGATGATTATTGCCAAATCCTCGCCAGTAAATTTTCTTTTCTTAAATTTTTTCAAATACACATTCAATATATTATGCATGGAGGGCTTGCCTCTTCTTAATTCAGATTTGTCAATAATATCATCGTGAATGAGCAGGAAATCATGCAGCAGCTCAAGGGAAAGCGCGCTTTTGTACAATCCCGCAGCTGGTTTCTTGGCAAACCCCAGGTATCCATATACAAAAAGAATGGGCCGGACACGCTTGCCTTTTCTGGAGGCAAACTCCTTGATATTATTGAATAAAAGGGGGGAGATTTTGCTTAAAGAGTATGATTTGTCTACGTCTTGCAGATATTTGGGTAGTTCCCTTTCAATTTTATTTTTTATTTTATTTAGCATGCATTTATGTTAACATATGTAAAAAGATAAAGCAAATAAAACTATGGTTCAGAAAACGGTGGGTTTGAATACCCCTTTATTATTGCCTGTGTTTGCCTGGCCTTGATTATTATGGGCCCGTGGAATTTGAGTATCATTAAAAAATTCTAATGCACATACCCGACGGATATTTGAGCCCGCAGACAGCGGGAATATTTTACTTAGTGATGGCGCCGATCTGGCTGGTTGCCTCAAAAATAGTAAAAAAGACATTACAGGTGCGCCAGGTGCCGTATCTGGCGATTGGCGCGGCGTTTACATTTGTGATCATGATGTTTAATATTCCCATTCCCGGCGGTTCAACCGGGCACGCAGTAGGAGGGGTGCTGGTGGCAATACTTCTTGGTCCGGCTCAGGCAGTGATTGCCATTACAGTTTCTTTGGTGATCCAGGCCCTTTTGTTCGGAGACGGCGGCATCACTGCCATAGGCGCTAATTGTTTTAACATGGCTTTTGTCTTGCCTTTTGTGGGTTTCTATACTTATAAATTGATCGCCTTTAGGGCAGCGCAGCGCTCCCGTAGAAGAATCATTGCCGCGGGGATTGCCGGCTACGTAGGCCTTAATTTAGCTGCGCTCTGTGCAGGAATTGAATTTGGCTTACAGCCAATATTCCATCATACTTCAAGCGGCCAGGCCCTGTATTGTCCTTATGGATTGAATGTCACTGTGCCGGCGATGATGTTAGAGCATCTTCTGATATTTGGCTGGATCGAGGCAATTGTTACGGCATTAGTTTTTGCCTACATTCAAAGGCAGGAAGGCGAATTTTTAGGCAGAATATAAATGAAGCTCGTCGCTAAACTCTGGATCGGGATTTTTATTCTGGCACTCCTGGCCCCCTTAGGATTGATTATCCCGGAGCTTTTTAAGGCAGGCAGCGCCTGGGGAGAATGGGGCAGAGAAGATTTAATAAAGATGGTCGGGTATTTTCCGCGGGGAATGCAAAGGATAGCTGAAATTTGGAAAGCGCCTCTACCTGATTATGCCTTTCGCGGCTCAGAGAATAAAGGATTACAATCTTTAAGCCTTGGCTATATAGTTTCAGGGTTGATAGGTATTCTGGCAGTGGCGCTTGCAATTTATTTATTGGCAAAATTTTTGACCAAACATGTCCCGAAAACCGATAATAAAAAAGAAAGCAGTCGGGATCCCGAAATAACACTAAAACGCCGTTCGGGAAGAAATAAATTTGTAGAATACTCCCTGATAAGGACGCTGGAATTCTTCCGCAATGAGATCTTTGCTGAAAGCTTTTCCTCAGCAAACGGCCTTATGCAAAAAATCCAGCCGCGCATTAAGTTAATCGGCCTGATACTTATTTTAATAATCGTCTCCTTGCTTAAAGATATACGCTTAATCTTTGCTCTTTACATTCTAAGTATAGCGCTTGCTTATTTATCAAGAATAAGCGTTTTATATTTCCTGAAGCGGACCTGGATATTCATTCCTTTGTTTTCTTTATTCATCGCCGTGCCTGCCTTGTTTAACATATTCAGCCCCGGCGAGGTCATCTTTTTCGGTATTACAAAACAGGGATTATCTAGCGCAAGCTTATTTATCTTACGGGTTTTGACATCAGTATCCTTTAGCGTCTTGATAGTCTTGACCACCACCCACACGAGATTGCTTAAGGCCATGAGATCATTGGGCGTGCCGCAGGTGTTTGTGATGACCTTTATGATGTGCTACCGCTATATTTTTATTTTTATAAAAATAGCGCAGGAGATGTATTTTGCCATAAAAAGCCGCCTGATCGGCAGCGTCAAAAACCGAAAGGCGCACCATGTTGTTGCCTGGCACATAGGAGTGCTCTGGGAGAAATCAAGGCTGATGAGCGAAGAAGTTTATATGGCAATGATCAGCCGCGGATATTCGGGAGAGCCAAAGACCATAAATGGAAAAGATATTTGAATTAACGGATATTGAGTTTGCGTATCTTGGGAAATTCATCGGGCTTAATAAAGTAAGCCTCGAGATAGCCAAAGGCGAAAGCGTTGCTGTCTTAGGCGCCAATGGTTCTGGCAAATCTACATTACTACATTTGATGGCCGGCTTGATTTATCCTTCGCGCGGCTCGATAAACGCATTTAATCGCAGAATCGATAAAAATGCGTTTGACGATGAGGCCTTCAGGCAATACTTCAGAAAGAGGGTAGTTCTATTGTTCCAGAACTCTGAGGCGCAGCTTTTCTCCCCCACCGTAGAGGAAGAGTTGTATTTCGGCCCCCTGCAATTAGATTTAGCTCGTCGGGAAATAGATAAGTCGATCGACGGCTTATGCCGGCTTCTAGATATAAAAAAATTACTCAAGCGCTCGCCCTATCAGTTAAGCGCGGGAGAAAAAAGAAAGGTGGCTATTGCCTCTATTTTAGCAATTGAGCCTGAGGTTTTGCTTTTAGATGAGCCCACTGCCGGCCTTGACCCGCGCACCTGCAGGGAATTAATGGATCTGATTTTAGAGTATCACGGCCAAGGAAAGACCATTATTACGGCAACTCACGACCTGCATTTTGTTTCAGAGGTAGCGGACCGAATATATATCTTGAGCGAAGAAAAAACCATAGCTGCTTCAGGGGCCCAAGAGGAAATTTTATCTAATAATGAATTATTAAATCTGCACAACCTGGTGCACGTCCATGCCCATAAACATAAGGATATGTGGCATAAGCACTTACATCAACATGGCCGCCCGGATGCTTAAAATTCAAGAAATTGACATTTTACTTGACATTTTAGAATTGCTATGCTAAATTACGAAACATGAACAGGATACGTAAACAAGAGCGCAGGAAATTTATCCGGCTTAAGGCCTATCATCTGGCTAAATATAAGCCACTGCCCCCTAAGGAACCGCATGCTGTTTCCACGCTTGCATCAATTAAAGATATCGGAGGGGGCGGCATATGTCTGCGGACAAAAGAGCATATACCGCTATCAAGCATTATTGAGTTGCAAATAAAATTCCCAGCCATTGATACGCCTATATTTACCGTGGTCAAGGTGGTTTGGGTAAAACAACTGAAAAAATACAAGCTTTATGAAATTGGCGCACAATTCATTGAAATAGAAGAATCGGTCCGTAAGTTCATTGATGAGCAGGCTAAGAGCGTGTATGAGAGAGCGGGCAAAGAGAAGGTCAGTTTACTTGCCCGGTTATTCTTGCGTCGGAAAAAGTGATATTAGAGTGTGAAGAATACCATTTTTCTTATAATTCTGGCGTTCATTTTGTCTGCGGGAATAGAGATTTCTTTTGCCCAGCAGATATTATTTTCTCCGCGGGAGCAGTTGATGCTTTTTACCCTTGATGAGGTGCAGGCTGCGCAAGGTAAGGAAGAGGCAATCAGGGGTGCGATAGCAGAGGCGCAGATGAGGGAAGTTGAGACTAAAATACCAAAGCCAAAGGGCGAGGGAGTTGGGGAGTTCCTGAAGAAACGCTCCCATCCTTATGTAACCCTGGGTTTTGGTTATGATAGCAATGTTGATAATGTAGAGCACGATGCAAAGGGCGATATGTTTTTCCCGGGCACTTTAGGCCTCAAAATGAATTTTAGTGGCAGGGATAAAGCACTAAATTTAAATACACATCTGGATGGCAAATATTATGGGCAGCGCACCATTTATAATACTCTTGATGCGGTTCAAGGCCTTACCAGTTTTATAAATATCGGAAAGTACATTCTTTCATTTTCCGACAGTTATAATAATAATTATATAATTGGAACGCGAGAATTAGGCGTAAAGAGAAGTTCGGTAGAGACCACCGATATTTCCGGTGAATCAACGGCACAGAATGAGCGGCGCTGGGCAAATACTTCCACCACTATATTGGGCCGTTATTTTAACCGCATAGGGTTTGATGTGGGTTATATCCGCTCGGACATTGATTATGAACCCGACTTTAGCCTAGAAAATGACCGGTTTGTGGACACAGGCAGACTTAACATGTATTTAAGAGTGGCTACAAAGACACGGCTTTTGTTCGGATACAGCCATGAGCGAACTGAGTACAGAAAAATGCCCGACACCATTACCAACATTGATGATTATAATTTTGCTGTCACAGGCGCCTTGTCGCCCAAGCTTACTTATTTAGGAAGGGTAGATTATAAATTCGGCGATGCAAAAACAGGGTTTGACGGAAGGAATAGGACATTTACGGGAAATATCGGGTATGCTTTTACCAACCGCACTAATCTTACTTTTAATTACAACCATATTATCGGAAAAAAGACTATCTCCGGCTTGATTGATGATGCCTCCAGCCTTTATACTCACGGAGATACCTTTTCACTCACCGGCAATCATCGCCTGGCCTTTAATCCTAAATTCAATCTTTCCGTAAAATGCGGCGCAGAATTGTACGATTATCCGAATAACGCAGATGCAGGGCATGACCAGACTTATAGCTTTGGGCTTGGCCTGAGTTATGCCTTCAGGCAATGGATAGATTTCAGCCTGAATTGGACTGATTCTATAACGAGAACCGCATTAAGCACTGACAGTAAAACAATTGTCAACAGGGATATAATTGAATTTAAAACCGCAGCGCGATTTTAGGAAAATATATGATTAAGAAAACTTTTTTTATATTTTTGGTATTATTTTTGTCATGTTCCTATGCGGCCAATGCAGCAGAGGAAACAGGTAAGGATTACACTATCGCCCCTAATGACATATTGGAGATAACTGTTTATGGCGAGGATGATTTGTCAACTACGGCAAGAGTGGCTCAGGATGGGACGATCAGCTATCCATTGCTGGGTGACTTAAAGGTTGCAGGTTTTACTGTACGGGAGCTGGAGGGCCGGATTACCAAATTATTGGGAGAAGATTATCTGGTGAATCCGCAGGTAAAAGTATTTGTTAAACAGTATGCTAATTTTACAGTGTTGGGTGAAGTAAAGAGCCCCGGTTCATACCAGATGAGAGAAAGACTAACTTTAACAGAGGCCATTGCGCTTACCGGTGGTTTTAAAGATACTGCAAATACTGCGGATGTCAAGATTATCCGCACAATTGGAGACAAAAAAGAGACTCTGTACGTTGATTTTGGCAAGATTTTAGAAAAGGCCCTGCAGGATGTTGAACTTAAGGCCTCTGATGTAATTATAGTTGAGCCGTTTGGCTCGTTTTCCATAATCGGACAGGTAGCTAAGCCCGGAGTATATAATTTAAGGAAAGGCCTTACAATTGTTGAGGCAATCGGTTTGTCAGGCGGTTTTACCCCCATAGCTGCGCAAAATGCGACAAAAATATTCCGCGAAGAAAACGGCAGAAGGAGGACCATTTCTGCGCCTGTAGCTGATATTATGAAGTCGGCTGAGAAAAGCAGGAATATTTTGATTCAGGATAAAGATACCATCGTAGTGCCCGAGTCATTCTTTTAAACGGAGCCTGAAAGGAATTATTGATGTTGCCATCTTCGGAATTAAAAGAAGTAACGCTTAAGGATTACCTGATTATCCTAAGGAGAAGATCGTGGATAATCATTGCCTGTTTTGTAATTGTTACAACATGGGCGACTTTATCCACATTCAACAAGATCCCGCTTTATAGGGCAACCTCGCAAATCCTTATAGAAAGCAAGACCCCCACTGTTGTGGCTATAGAACCCGTCTATGGTATTCCTCAGGATGTTGCCACTGAAGTCGGAATTCTGATCTCGCGTAGCCTCGCAAAAAGTGTTGTAAACTCTCTCATTGCCGGAGGAGATAAGACATTTGCCGGTATAAAAGAGCCCGAGCTCGTATTCTTAAGGAACACAAAAGTAGAGCCAATAAAAAACACAAAATTAGTTAATATAAGCTATATAAGCCCGGATCCTCTCAAAGCTGCAAAGTTTGCCAATACTCTTACAGAAGTGTACATGAGGCAGGATACGGAAAAAAGGACACGTATAACAAGGGAAGCGAGTGAATTTCTGGAGAAACAAGTAACTGAAGTTAAGAAGAAACTTGCAGATTCAGAGACCTCCCTGAATGAGTATGCAAAGAAATTTAATATTGTTTCCATACCGGATGTCGAGAAGAAAACTACCACTATATTGGAGAGCCTGAAAGCGGATAAGGTAAGTATTGAAAAGGAGATTGCGGAATTATCCAAGCGCTATAAGTCAAAACACCCTAAAATGATTGCGGCAAATACCCGGCTTGAGTCGGTGAATAAAGGCATTGAAGATGAGACAAAGAAGCTCTTGGAGATTACCGATAAAATGAACCAATACAATATCCTAAAAAGAGATCTGGATTCCAATAAGGTTTTATATGATTCATTGCTCGCCAGGACAAAGGAAACAGAAGTTTCCAGAGAATTAGAGGCGACTAATATACGGGTGGTTGATGTTGCAGTTATTCCTGAAAAGCCTTTCAGCCCGAATCAGCAAAGAGATATTACTATGGGCGTAGTCCTTGGTCTATTTTTGGGTTTGGGCTTAGCTTTCTTTATAGAGTACCTTGACTCTACGGTTAAGAATGCGGATGATGTTGAACTGTATGTAAAGCTGCCCTTCCTGGGTTATGTGCCTACGGCAAAACAGGAGGTTAAAGTTAAGAGTGATATTGACCTGATCGTTTATAAGGTGCCACAATCCCGCGTCTCAGAATCCTTCCGCTCCATACGCACCTCTATAATGTTCTCTGCCCCTGAGGACAGGCCCTTAAAGACCATTCTTGTTACCAGTGCCGCGCCTCAGGAAGGTAAAACTATTGTTGCGCTAAATCTTGGCATTATTTTTGCCAGAGCCAATGAAAAGGTATTGTTGATAGATGCAGATATGCGCCGCTCGCGTATGCATAATATATTGGGTTTAGATAGAAAGGTGGGTTTGAGCACCTATTTAACCGGATCAGCCAGTCTCGATGCAGTGATAAAACAGACATTTATACCTAACCTGTCTTTTATCTCCAGCGGGCCTATTCCTCCTAATCCTGCAGAGCTCTTAACTTCTGCTAAGGTGCGTCATTTCTTAGAAGAGATGAAAACAAAGTATGACCGGATTATTTTAGATTCGCCGCCTGTAACTTCGGTTGCCGATACAAGCATTTTAGCCAATATGGTTGACGGCGTAATTGATGTTATCCGCGCCGGCTTCCTAAACATTGATATAATTCTGCGGGGCAGGCAGCGGCTTATTGAGGCAAAATCAAGGATTATCGGGGCAATCCTGAACAATGTAAATATAAAAAGAGAAGACACTTACTATTATTATCACTATTACTACGCGGAAGAAAAGAAGAAAAGGTCTTAAAAAAGTGCATGTCCGATTTTGTTTTTACCCTCCTGCTTTGTTTTCTCATCATCTTTAGCTGCCTTTCTTTTGGCAGCGTAACAATCCTTCCCCTGACAATAGTTGAGACAATCGCTGGCTTCGCGGTATTATTGTGGCTCTTGGAGATGGCCTATAAAAGAAAGCTCGTTTTTTTAAAAACCGGGCTTTTTCTGCCGGCTTTACTTTTCTTGGGCCTAGCTATTTTCCAGCTTATTCCCTTACCCATAAGTTTCCTGAGAGTTGTATCCTTTAACACAGTCTATCTATATGAGAAACTCATTCCCGATAATATAAGGCCGGTTTTTCTGCCTTTGAGCATTCATCCGGATATGACTTTAGCAGAGCTGTTTAAGCTTTTTACATACTTGGGCATATTTTTTCTTATTATAAACAAAGTAAAAAAGATTTCGCAAATTGCTTTTCTAATAAATTTAATTATTTTTTTCGGCATGTTTATAAGCATATTTGGATTGATTATAAAATTCCGATATCCCGCTTCGTCGTCATTTGGTCCGTTTGTTTATCGCAATAATTTCGCCGGTTACATAAATATGATTATCCCTTTGTCAGTAGGTTATTTCCTGATTAATATGCATTTTCCCAGGAGATTAATTTATATTTTTGCTTCGGCCATTATGACCTTAGCACTGTTCCTTTCATTATCAAGAGGGGGAGTGCTGATTTATATTTCAGTGCTTCTGTTAATTTTTTTGCTTTCCCGGCTTAAAGAAACCCTCAAAGAAAGGGCCCCTGTTTTAATAATCTGGTTTTTATTAATACTGCTTTTATTTATTTTCTTTCTTAAAGCAGGAGTCGTCTGGAACAGGCTGGCCACATTATTTAAGAGAGAGTCTTTCGTTGTTTTGGGCCACGGCTATTCATGGTTAGATGTTTTAAGAATATGGCGGGATTTTCCTATATTCGGCACAGGCTTGGGAACATTCGGAAGCATTTCCGCCATGTATAAGTCGCTTTCTGGTCAAGGCTTATATGTATATGCCCATAACGATTACCTTCAGTTATTGTCCGAGGCAGGATTGGCGGGATTTATCATTGCAGCGATATTCTTTGGTTTGTACCTATTTTCTACAATAAAATTATGGCTTAAGAGAAGGGAACCATACGTGGTTTGTCTGGCATTGGGCGGCATATGTTCAATCTTGGGGATGCTGATTTATTCTTTGCTGGATTTTAACCTGCACATACCGGCGGTTGCGCTGTTATTTTTCATAATAATGGGTTTAGTTTACCGGATAATCTTATTGGAACGCAAAGATGAAGCACGTTAATATATTTTTGATTGCCCTGCTCATAGCCCTGTTTATATTTTATGAAAAGGCAGCATTATCCCGGCTCTTAGGAGAGCATTATCTTAAGCAGGGATTGAGTTACATAAAAGATGACCGTCGCGTCTGGGCAACAGAGCCGGTTGAGAAATCCTTGTCTTACCAGAGAGCGCTCAGGCTTATGAGCCGCTCTATCTTAGAAAATCCGTATTTTTCCAAGGGCTATTTTGAATATGCGGAATTACTTCAGGAAATAGCCAAGGACCCCGGGCTCAGGATTTCGCTCGGCACAAAAGATGCCTCAAGTCTTCTTGATGCCGCAAGAATAAAGTATACAGAGGCAATCAAAAGAGAGCCGGTAAATGCAATTTACCACCAAAGATTAGGCGATGTATATTACAGGCTGGGTGATGATAAAGAGGCAGAAAGAGAATTTGACAACGCTGTCCTGCTTGATCCGCAGAATGCGAGCATCCATTTTTATTTAAGCAAGTATTTTTTCATAAAGAACAAAGATGAAGATTTTCTTTACCATATCAATAAGGCGATTTCGCTTGGCGGCGGAGGAGAGATAATCAATTTTCTTAAATCCATAAAGAGAGAGGACCTGATACCAAAATCAAAATGAACCCCGCCCTTCCTATTAGGGTGGGGGTGAA
>Ga0315285_10003253_pt1 | contig 16976 bp, 16 predicted proteins | sample YL17G09_36_MG_FD_203698 | JGI IMG/M metagenome (GOLD analysis project Ga0315285, IMG submission 203698) | Sediment microbial communities from Yellowstone Lake, YNP, Wyoming, USA - YL17G09_36 | ecosystem: Environmental > Aquatic > Freshwater > Lake > Sediment | place: USA: Wyoming | collected... | reverse complement strand
TAGGTCGTCCGACCTGCTCGCGAACACTCAGTCGACTGCGGGGATCTACTTCCTCGACGAGACCCCGCCTTCGACCTCGATTACCCCATCCTCGGAAGATGCGACCACAGATACTGTTTTCGCACTGGATGCCTTCGATGATGGCTGCGGAGTCGGATTCACCGAGTACAAAGTGGATGGCGGCAATTGGACCGTCTTCTCAGGCGGGTTCACCGTCCCCGAAGGAGAGCACAACTTCACCTTCCGTTCCGTCGACTGGCTGGGCAACCGAGAATCGGACAAGCTTCTGCATGTCCATGCGCGCCTGCTGACTGCGACCAAGGAAACGAACTTCAAGCCTTACGTCGCGGCCGCATTCGCCATCATATTGGCGGTGGTCGGATTGTGGTCGTCGAGACGCAGACCGTGGAATGGCGGGAAAAACAAGACCGCAATCGCGAAGGCATTCGTCGGGCTGTCATTGCCCTTCGTGTTGGGAGAAACTGCGACGGGCATAGCCTCCCAAATCACAGGTGAGCTCTCGATACCGCCAACAATCGGCGTCGGAACGGCAGTCGATCTGGCGATACTCATCTTCGGATTGCTCTCAATCCTCATCAGAATGGCCAGGCATGAGAAAGGCCCTGAGACGGTCGGAAATGCCAATAGATGACCTGTGCAGTCGCCGAAGCCTCTTCCGATTACGCCGCCAGCCTCGATCCGAAGTAGTACGCGACAATCCATGCAAGTGCATTCTTCGTGTATTCAGGGAAGAACCTGGGCCAGCTGAAGAGGAGCGCACCACACAGATAACCGACGAGGAGCATCGCGGCGATCGCGTTCGCGTTCCTGAAGACTGCGAGAGCCCTGCTTGGCTTCTTCCCCGCCTTCTGCCGCCGCGCGATGATGGCGGATGCGATGTAGCCGATGACGTAGCTTGCGAGGACCTCTAGAATCAGCGTGAACGCTTCGGGGATTCCGCGGCTCCTGTACCACATGTAGGCAATCACTCCGAAGAAACCAAGGAGCAGGACGAATCTGATCGAGCCGCGTGGAAGGAATAGCGGCTGTCTCGTCCCCTCCGCCGCCGCGGGAGCTATCGGCGGGCCCGTGCCGCTGCGGACGCCGAAGTAGAAACCCACCACCAGCAGGGCGCTTTCCACGAGGATGTCCTCTATCGCCTCGCCCTTGAGGACCTGAAACCAGAGAGTGCCGCACAGAATCAACGCGATGACCGCGCGGACGCTGCCTGACGGCAGGCCGAGGGGCTGCGGGGGCTTCTGCTGTTGTGTCTGCTGTGTCTGCTTGGGAATCTCTCCGGCTGCCATTGCACTCTGGCCCGGCGGCTGATGGGTGGGAACAGTATAGAACCTTTGGAAGGGACGCGACCGAATCCAATGCGGCGGGTTTGCCCTTGACCTCATCTGAGGAATCCGAGCACCGCACGAGTGAACTTCTCCGGCTCATCGAGGAACGGGAAGTGCCCGCTCTTGTCGAACACGATGAGCTTAGACCCTTTGATCCTCCTGTGAAGGTCCCTTGCCAATTTTGGCGGTGTCGCCTTATCGTGCTTCCCCGCCAGAATCAGGGTCCTTGCCGCCAGATTGCCCAGCTCCCCCCGCACATCCCAAGCCCTCATCTCGGAGAAGTTGAACGCCGCCCTATCGATGCTGAACTGGAGCGACGATTTCATTGCCTTGCCCATCGCCAGCCTGCCCCGCCGCGTGCGAAGCTCAGGTCCGAGGAATACCGCCAAGAACCGCCTGAGGCTCTCTTCATTCCTATCACGGAGCGAGGCAGCAAGAGCTTCTCCGACACCGTGCGCTTTCATGATGTCAGGCAGCTTTGCACCTGATCCGATGAGCACGAGGTCGCTGACCCTCTCGGGGTAGCGAAGGGAGTATGTGAGCGCGCAGGCAGATCCCCCGGAGTGTCCGAGGAACACTGACTGGTCGATTTCGAGCCTCGTCTGCAACGAAAATAGGTCTGACACGACCCGCTCCAGACCGAGGTCGTCTTCCTGCATTGGCGGGGCCGACCGTCCGGTTCCCGGCGGATCGTGGTAAATCATCGTCAGGTTCCTCTCCAATGGCCTGAGGAAAGACCTGATCGGCTCGCTGTTCAGGCCCCAGGGATATGGAGAGACGAAGCATGGCGGGCCCTGACCGCGAATGTAGTAGGCGATAATAGTCCCTCTAGTCTCGAATGCATATTGACCGGGGTCGAGTCGACCGTCCATCTAGCACCTTCGCTTGTCTCGCCAGCTGCGAATGCGCACGAGGATGAAAAGGTTATTTCAGGCTGTTGCTTCTCTCCCCGGAGGAGGCGTCCGGTTGGATGACAAAGAACTGAAGGCAACATTGGGCAGGTACAAGAGAATCGCCGTCGTGGGCATGTCTAAGGACCCGGAAAAGGACGCCCAAAGAATCCCCCTGTATCTGAAGAATGTGGGCTACGAAATCATTCCGGTGAATCCCACCGCCACGGAGATCGCCGGCATGAAAGCGTACAAGAGCCTTTCAGAGGTCCCGTTCGACTTCGATATCGTTCAGATATTCAGGCCTTCAGACGCCGTGCCGCCGATCGTGGACGAGGCGCTAAAGACCAAGGCGAAGGTAATCTGGATGCAGCTGGGCATCAGCAACGAGAAGGCTGCTCAGAAGGCAAGGATGGCAGGCAGGATTGTTGTCCAGGATCGCTGCATGATGGTGGAGCATAGGCGGCTGATCAAGGCTGATTGAGTCGGACTAGGCTCAACCGTAGCCTCTCTTGCGGCTAATAGCGTCCGCCAAGACCTTGACATCCCGCCGCAGTCGAGCCGCGTGGACCCGCTCACGCTGCTTTTTGCCACCGTGCTATTCACGCTCTTGGGCGCGATAATCGGGGTCGGAACTGGACTCGTTCCGGGGATGCACGTCAACAACGTGGCCCTTCTGATCTTCATGGGTCAGTCTGCCCTCTCTTCAGCTGTTCTTCTCCTGTTCGGCTGGGCTTCCCCGTCCTGCAGCGACATCATGCTGCTTCTTTCCACCTTGATTCTCGCGATCGCCGTCAGTCATACTTTCGTGAGCTTCGTCCCGTCGGTCTTCCTTGGAGCCCCCGACGAAGATACTGCCCTGTCGGTCCTCCCCGGTCACAGAATGCTCCTCCGGGGCAGAGGATATGAGGCGGTTCTCTTGACCGCCCGCGGTTGCCTCTGGGGCTTCGTCGCATCACTCGCACTCATCCTGCCGCTGCGGCTGCTCATGGGCTCGCCGGTCAACGCTTACGATAAGCTGAGGCCTGTGATGGCGGGAGTGCTCACCCTCGTCGTCACCTTGCTCATCTACAGCGAAAGCGAGCGGCGCAAGGCGACCGGTCGGATGATGATCAAAGCACATGAGGTCGGCGGGGTCCAGCTGCTCGCCGAGTCTGACGGAGACGGTGAGGTCGAGCCTTGGCCGGAGTTCGCGGCGGGAGACGATGTGACAATCGAGGGCAAAGTGGCGAAGGTCTGGAATGGCGGGATGCTGTTGGTGAGGGGCAGGGAGAAGGTCGTCGTCGAGACCGAGGACGATTGGGAGAAGGACGACGTCTGGGTCAGCGTCCAAGGCATCGCCCTGCCGGTCACGAGGACCGCCACCGCAAACGAGCAGCGGTCCTGGGCCGTGCTCCTCTTCCTCCTCTCCGGGGCACTCGGCTGGGTGCTCCTCTGCTCGCCGGGGATCCAGGCGGCAAACTGGTTCCCGATCCCGTTCCTGTCGAGCACGAACCAGTCCATGATGCTCTTCCCCCTCTTCTCCGGGTTGTTCGGCCTGTCCACCATGGTCATGAGCGGGGCATCGAGGGAGACGATTCCGGATCAGCAGCTCGAGTTATCGGCGAAGATGGAACCCTGGCGACACGGGAGGGCCGTCGCCTGCGGGACGATAGCCGGTTCTGCCGTTTCGTGGTTCCCCGGGGTGAGCGGAGCCTCCGCCACCGTGATCGCGAGGTACCTCGCTGGCGGGGAGCCGGATGGTCGCGAGAAGCGAGACAACGACAGGGAGTTCCTCGTTTCCATCGGAGCCGCCAACGCCTCATCGACCGTTTTCACGTTGGTCGCTCTCTTCGTGATATTCAAAGGGCGGAGCGGGGCAACCGCCACAATCGGCTCGCTACTGGCGGGAGGACTCTCGCCCTGGGAACCGATTTCCTCAGTGCCGCTCGCGATGTCTCTGCTGCTTGTCGCGTGCCTTCTTTCCGCGGTATTCGGATATGTGACGGCAAAGGCGGTCGCCCGTCTGTTCGCGAGGAAATGCGGCAAGGTGAGATACGGAAAGCTAGTGAGGGCGGTCGTGGTCTTCCTCCTCCTGATGATCCTGATGCTCACTGGCGTGCTCGGCTTGTTCGTCGCGGGAGCCGCCACCGCAATAGGGGTGCTGCCGCCAATCATCGGCGTGAGGCGAGTGCACCTGATGGGCTCGTTGATCCTGCCCGCCATCCTGCTGCTCGCATTCTGACGGTCAAGCTACATCCAGGCGGAACCTAGAAATCCATCACCGCCGCATCTGCACTGGGATGCCATGGTCAATCAGTTCTCTCGATGCCTTCTGGCCATGGCATTCTTCGCCGCAATGTCCGCTCCGCTGGGCTGGCAGGTCATCTCGTATGCGCTGTTCGCGACGGGCATTGCCGCAATAGTCCTCACCGACTTCGCGATCGAGGGTCGTTGGAAGACAGGTGCCGGGATGTGCATCGCCCTTCCTGGAGTCGGACTGCTCGGCGGGCCGAACCCCGCCCTGCTAATGATAATTCCAGTTGCGGCTGCAGCGGTATTCCTTGCTGAACATCTCACTCGCATGAAAACACCCGGAGAAGGTGAACCGCGAGAATCCTCAAAGAGACGCGACGATCCTCTGGCTAACCTTTGCGTCTCACTGCCCTCGGCAGTCGCGCTGTTAGCATTCGTCGCGCTGTGCTAGTGATCGTCCCCTTCCTCTCGCGTGCCATAGGGCGTGGAGTAGTTGAAGGTCTCCCTGATGCGCGCGATGCCGTCTATCTCCTTGATGTAGTCTGCCACCGTCTCGGGCACGAGCGCCTGCCAGTCCGCTCCATCGTATATCCTGTGCCGGACCTCGGTCCCGGAGTACATGCCTCTCTTCTCCAGAGGCAACTCGTAGACCTTGAACCCCTTTTCCCTGAACAGCCTGACGACGAGAGGGCTGTTGGTGTAGACCACGTCGAACTTGGGGACCAGGGAGAGCACGTGACCCACCCAGACCGAGTGCACGTGCGTATCAGGGATAGGGACGATGTGATAGTCGTGTATGCCCGCGGCGTCGAGGGTCCTCTTGATCATCTCGTACCTCTCGCCTGCCGTGAACGGGTTCTCGTTGGTGTGGCTGTACTGCGCGCTGCCTATGCCGATGATGATCTCCGAGTGCTTCTTCAGTATGCGCTTCACCATGACGAGGTGGCCGTTGTGGAACGGCTGGAACCTGCCGATGAAAAGCGCCCTAGGCGTCGTCATCATAATCCTCCTCGCCGATGAAATCGTCTATGATCTCGCAGTCGACCGTGAGCCACTTCCTGCAGTGCTCGCACGTGCCATCATCCATCAATGGCCTGAGAGTCACGTTGAACTCATAGCACGGGAAGGTTTCGAAGTCAACTCCCCCCGCCTCGTCTAGCAAGGCTGCTCACCTAATGCGGGACCGCCCTGTCCACCGGGGGGGCCTCGATCAGCCCGCCCGCCTTCGGAACGAGCGCAGACAGCTTCTTCAGTAGGCTCTCCTTCTTCGGCCCTACCACCAGCGCGTTCTGCAGGACCTCGTTGAGCGTCTCCACGGGGACTATCTCGATCTTGCCGACGTACTTGTCGTCAATAAGCACATCCCTCAGGTTCGCCTTGGGTATGATGACCTTCTTGATGCCCATCTCGGCGGCGGCCTCTATCTTGGCGGTGACCCCCCCAACAGGGAGCACTTGGCCCCTGACGCTCAGGCTTCCGGTCATCGCCGTGCTCTGGTCGACCTCGACACCTTCCATTGCGGAGATGACCGCGGTTGCCACTGAGATGCTCGCGGAGTCTCCTTCCGTGCCCTCGCGGCTGCCTACGAACTGAACATGGATGTCATGGTTGCTGATGTCCTCACCAGTGTACTTCTTGATGAGGGCCGAGACGTTCTCTACCGCCTCCTTGGCGATCTCGCCGAGCCTGCCCGTCGCGACTATCTTGCCGCCGTGTCGCGTCTGAGCCGGCGTCACTTCTGCGGCAATCTGCAGGACTACACCGGAGAACTCTGCCATGCTGCTGTCCCCCGCTAGGACGGCGAGGCCGTTGACCACGCCGACTATCGCGCCCTCGGTCACGAACGTCTTGTATTCCTTGCCCTTCTCTATCATCCTGTCCGCGACCTGCTGCTCGAGGGAGCGTGCTATCTTCTTCCCCGACATCACGTGCTCCGCGGTGACCAGCGGCGCGCTCTCTTCCTGGGCAATGTCGCCCGCCACGCGGATCAGGCCGCCGAGCTCCCTGAGCCTGAGAGTCAGCTGGCCCCTGCGGCCGGCGCGGCGCTGCGCCTCCCTCAGGATCTCCATGACCCCGGTCATGTCGAAGTGCGGGATCTTCTTGTCCTTGGTGACCTCCTGCGCCACGAACCTGACCAGCTTCATGCGGTTGGGGTCCGTGTCCTGCATCGTGGCCTTCATGTAAATCTCGTAACCATAGCCGCGTATCCTCGACCTCAGCGCGGGGTGCATCCCCTGCAAGGCGTCGAGGTTGCCCGCCGCCACGAGGATGAAATCGCAGGGAACCGCCTCCGTCTTGACCATCGCGCCTGACGACCTCTCGCTCTGGCCGACGATCGAGAACTCCTTCTCCTGCATGGCGGTCAGGAGGCTCTGCTGGCTCTCAATCCGCAGAATGTTGATCTCGTCGACGAACAGCACGCCCTTGTGCGCCTTGTGTATCGCGCCCGCCTCCACCCTATCGTGGGCGGGGGTCTCCAGGCCGCCTGACTGGAACGGGTCGTGCTTGACGTCCCCCAACAGGGCGCCGGCATGGCTGCCGGTGGCGTCGATGAACGGCGGCATGTCGTCGAAGTTGTGGCTGACCAGGAGCTTGGGGACGTTGATGCTCTCCTCCCGCCGCCCGCTGTACCTGGTCATCGCGTAGATGACCACCGCCAGGATGAAACCGAAGAACATGATCATGGGATTGAACTTGGGTGGCGAGGAGCTCCAGTCGAACGAGAAGAGTATGGAAAGGGCGACGATGAAGAACATGATCGTCATGATCATCGAGGCCCTCTGCTCCTTGCGCTGCATCGCCTCGGCTTTCTGGGCGTTGACTATCTCCCGACCCTTGCTCGCAGGGACGACACGAATCTTGGGCTCGTTAGAGTCCTCCGGGTTGTGATAGACGAGGATGTCCTGCAGCTCATCCTTGGGCACGAGCTCTGTCATCGAGCGCGCGAGCATCGATTTGCCCGTGCCCGGCTCGCCTATGAGCATGACGTGCCGCTTCTGCTCGGCGGCCTTGCGGATGACCATCACGGCCGGCTCCTGACCTATGACCTGGTCGACGAGCCTCTCGGGTATCTTGACCTCGGCCGTGCTCTTGAACTCAAGTTTCCGTATCCATTCCTCGACTGGCGGCAGTGGAACGGCCTCTGATGGTTGGTCAATCATCTAGGGTCTCTTCCGTGAATTGTCCCTTGTACCCGAAACTAAGCGGCGGACTAGTATTAAACTTTGTATGCGATGTTGCTGAAGCAAGAATCACTGGCTTCGCAGAATCCACCGAATCGCCGTCTCTCCGACCCGGAAACACGGATTCTGCCTAAAGGCAAGTATTAAGAACGACGCCCGAATCTGGACTCAGGGGATTGACACGAAAGAATTCAAGGTTTTTGTTCAGAACAAGCCAGGAGAGTTGGCTCGGGTCACGGAAGCTCTCGCGGCCGGACCAGTCAACATCAGGGCGATCGCCAGCGAAGTGAGCAACGAGCGCCCCTTCTTCCGGATAGTCACGAACGATGTCGCGACGACGGAAAGGGCACTGAAGAACGCTGGCCTCGAATTCAAGCTCTACGATGTCATCAACATCGAGCTGCTCGACAGACCAGGGGAGCTCGCGAAGATCGCGAAGAGACTTGCGAGGGCGGGAGTCAACGTCGAGTCAGTCTACATCCTCGCCACCAAGGACGGAAAGACGGAAATCGCCTTCAATGTGAGCGACGCAAAGAAGGCCATGGAGATCCTCAAGCTCACCTGAGGACGCAGGTTGCTCCGTTCCAAGATTCGGATGGAGGATATATTCAAGTGATTGACCGCAGCTGAGCATTATATGGTTGAAGATGCTTTTCCCTCAACTGAGAAACCCCAGCCACAGGATGTTGCCATGAAGGGACAAGATGAGCAGCTCGGTGATGAAGTCGAGCCGTCCATGGATTTCGTCGTTCCTTACCGAAGGAAGGTCGCTTTTGAAGTGATAAACACTCCCGTGCCGCAAGGTTCGATGAGGGCATTCGTAATCAACGGCAAACCTGTCATCACGTATTCCTCCAAGAAACTGAGCGATTGGCGCTTACTTGTTGCTTCCATGGCCAAGAACCATGTGTCCGCAGCTATCGAAGGACCTGTGGCAATAACGCTCCGCTTCCGTTTGGTCAAGCCCAAATCGGCACCGAAGAAGAAAAGGATCTTTGCAGATAAGAGACCGGACCTAGATAAGCTCATAAGGGCGGTTCTGGACGCCATCACCGGTGTGGTCATTCGCGACGATTCGCAGGTAGTGGCAATAACGGCGACCAAGGATTACGGTTCCACCTCTGGGGTGAGCATCGAAGTCGATGAGATCGAGGTCTAGTGCTGCCACGCTTCATCCAGCCTTCTGGAAAAGTTCATATCATCGGCACTACTACTTCGGCTAACCGACATGTTCTGCCCGAAGTGCCAATCCCTGATGTTCCCGAGGAACGGCAAGATGGTCTGCGGCAACGCGGCCTGCGGGTTCAATCGTGACATAAACGACGGGGACAACAACGTCACGAAGGTCACCAACCCATCGAAGATAAAGCCGATGGAGACTCTCGTGCTGGAGCAGATAACGAGCACACTGCCGAAGACCAGCGCGGACTGTCCAAAGTGCGGCCACGGCGAGGCCTTCTGGGTAATGAGGCAGACACGCGCGGCTGACGAGCCGACGACCAGGATCTACCGTTGCGCCAAGTGCAGCCACACGTGGCGGGAATACTGAGCCCTCCATCAGGCCGTAGCAGCCAGAGCGTGTGAGGTCCACAAATAGGTTTATAATGCGTGCACTCCATAGAAAATCGAGTCAATCGGCGGGAATTGAGTTCTGCGGTATGCTCTAGGAATGATGCTGTTTTGGCCTTTGTCCCCCAAGCTCCCGCTCTCAGGTTGAGAGTGGGAGCACCTTTCGTTTTTCCATCGCTCCCCGTGTCGGGACGAGTAAGGACATGAAGCTCCATCGGAGATTCGTACTATCCGTGGAACGGCGGGGTCCTCCTTATTCTGGCTGCATTCATTAGCATGGGAATCATGACAACTGGAGAGAGGTTGGGAACCGCGCTGATGGACATCGGTATGACGCCGCCCTGCGAGCCCGTCGGCATCACATGCGCAAACTGCGCAGACCGCCAGACGGTGTGGGCAAAGTAACGAAAGGCGCCAGCAAAGTCATCATCTGCTGAGAGGGCGCGGCCCACGAGAATCGCTTAACAATTTCGGCCCGCTTGACGTTGAATTACCGGTTCGACGTGGCGGCCTCAGGCGGAGTCCACTAGGGGTTCCTTCTCCCACACTTGGGGCAGATACGGTCTTCATGAGATCGCAAGGACACCCCGCAGAACCGGCAGGAGCGCTGGGAGGTTATCCATCTCATGCGTTCGGTATGCCGCGAGCTTTCAGATGCTGCCCAAGCGGAGAACTTCGCCTGTTCAGCGCTCTTTTCCGGGAAGCTCATTATTTCCGCAAAGTGGATCACTTCTCCGGAGTTCTCGTCAATCCTTACCTCAAACCGCCGCGTCGCTTCATGGGCAGGTATGTCTCCGGTTTCCCTTGAGAGCTCGATTCGTGGGAATTGCTCGACGCGATCCAGGATAAACTGCCAGCACGCACTTCCTCCCATCGATTCGCTGGGCAGGTGCGAGGCCCTCCGCGTTTGGATTGCGACGGTAGAACTACTCTGGGGGTGTTTCGGAATACGGCCCGAAACGAAGCTGATGGCAAGTTGTTCTGCATCCGTGATGTTCATAATCAGTCCCCGAGAATGAAATACTGGACGCGGTCTTGACCGGACACGCCCAATCCTCCAAGGGGAAGTTCGCCCCCAGGTATAATAACTCGACGGTTGATTGCATGAATCGCCCCTCCGAAGGGGGCGGGGGCACCCTTACCTTTTTCTAGACCCAATCAGATGAGCTTCGCATGGGATTCTTGCATAAGGTGTTCGAGGCATTCAAATCGGAAGACGAAAAGAGACGTGAGGGTGCAGCCACTATTCCAGCAATCTGTGTCTTTTGCCATACGAAGATGGAATTCAGGATGGAGGAAGGGTGGCGCGATTCCGGAAATGATGAAATGCGTGAAAGAGCAGCATGGATGGATACGTTTGACATATTTCGATGTCCTTCCTGTGGTTGGGTCGCTATCTTCGATTCTATGGGCGTATTCTCACCATAGTAGAGACTGAACAGACGTATTCAGGGCGACAACCTGAACCCGCTCGGAAGGACGAGGCGCCTATCCTTTCTTAGCAGTATGTTTTAGTGAGACCTTCCCATGGCGTCGTCTTCGAGCCCGGTGCCGCCGAGCGCGCAACCAAGGTCTTAATTCCACATCGGGTACGTTCTTCTTCACGTATGACAGAACCTCTCGATATGGGTATCCTAGGAGGAGTCCGACCGCCCCCGCTTCATAGTCTGTCGGAATCGTGTCAATCAGTGCGAGCGTGTGGGCCACAGAGCGGATTTTGCTCACGCAAAGATTCTCAAACCCTGGTTGCATACGTTCTCTGGCGAAGAACGCCCAGTAACCAGCTTCATAGAGACTCTTGACGAAATCCTCGACTCGCTGCACGAACTCTTCGTAGGAAAGGACCGCAGGGTCGTAATTCAATTCTGTCATGACTGCAGACTTCTCATCACGTTCAAGAGCGGCGTATTCCGCTTTTACCTCTTCGGGGTCCTCGTTGAAGATTACTCGATGCTTCTGAACGAGATTCGTAAGCGATTTCATGGTCTCACAAGCAGGCCTGGTTAGGCCTTAATCGTTTCGCGGCAAGGGAGTAGTTCAAGAACCCAGATTGCCTGAAAGGCATTCATCGTCCACAAGCACCAGCCAATCATTGAACCTCAAGGCGATAGGATAATCCACCGTGGCTCGTTGAGGTAATCACGACGAGAATCAGGTTCTTCGGCACGGAGGCCTTCAGAGGAGCCTCCCCCCGCAAGGTGGACCTCCTGATCGAGACCACAATCAGGTACGTCTGGAGGGTTAAGAGACCTCAGAGATGGCCGAGGATGAGGAAGCGCAAGTGGGGCAAGAAGAGACGGCTGCATTGGCGGGAAGCGACGGTTCTTTTGATACTCATGTACAACCTGAGGATTACCTACAGAGGCATAGAGGGATTTCTGGACTCCCGCCCCAAGCTGCTGAGGAGGCTCAGGCTGCAGGAGGCTCCCAACAGGACGACCCTCAACAACGCCTTCTGGCATCTCGACCATGAGTGGTTCATGGACCTGAATGACAGGATTACAGCACGGGTTGAATGGGAGGAGAAACGACGCCTAGTGCGGCATTAGGGCTCGCTTGGCGTTGTGAGAGACCCCTGAAGGTCCGACAAAACCCTCATATGCGCAATCTCTATCCGCCTGCGCCCACATACGGGCGCTCATATCAGCTCCTGATTGAGGGTGCTGAGCGGACAATGTCTACCCGGGGATTTGGGGAATCATCATGCCTTACACCGACGATGACATGGAGCGAATCAAGCAGATTTGCGGCCTGAATGTGATGGATGATGTCTGCAAAGGCCGCAAGACCGGTGTGGAGGAGAACCTCAAGAATGGAATCGTGGTGCCGGTCCTTGAATGTCTGGGATGGCGGAACCCACAGGATATGGACTTCGAACATCGAGTGAGCGATGGCTCCATTGACATAGCGTTGAAGAAGGAACGGCGTATCCCAATAATCGTAGAGTGCAAGAGTCTGGAGAAGAAACTGCGCGCGGAAAAAGCACGAGGACTTGAATACGCTCAAGAGAAAGGTGCACCTTGGATGCTCATGACTAACGGTGTCAGATGGGAATTGTACCCAACGTTTCTCGCTGGCGTTCCCCGTGAATTAATCGACCCCGTGTTCGAGATTGCGCTCCACGAGATTCCGAGTCACTTTGACAGTTTCTACCAGCACCTCTCAAAAGAGAATGTGTTTAGGATTGAAGACGTAACGAGAGAACGTGTGGAGAGGCTCCGCCGCAAGATTACAGAGGAGGAATTCCTTGACGAACTGGCAGCATTTCGGGACTCGATATATGAATTCCTGAGGCGGGACTTCCTACAACGGTATGACCAGGATGCCGACTTTTCATCGAAGATAGACCAATGGCGAACCCAGAACAATGTGGACAAAGAGTGGAGCTGGCTTTCGAATTTTGAGGCAGATGCTGATTTTGCGCTCTACGTACAACGCCTGATCTCAGATGCAGGACTCGAATCTTCTCGGAGCGGGATTAGCAAGCTCTGCAAGAAAGACGAATCGTATCGCGTCAGGGTCGCAGACCTTCTACGAGGGAAAGGCATCCCCGTCGATTGGATAGATCGGCTGTGCTTTGAAGGTGCCTACGCTCTGCTCAACCGGTTTCTTTTCTTGCGGATGGTTGAAGACAGACAGCCTTCGGATGAACCTTCGTTTTCAAGAGTTGCGATGGATCTTATGAGAACCGCCCGGGACCCTATGGAAGTCTCGAATGCTCTGAAGGTGTTGTTCCAGCGGATCAGGACTAAATTCCCGGGTCTATACGAGGGGCCATTATTCGATAACATTCTGCTTGAGGACATCCCATGGGAAAGCGAAGAGATGGCAGCCATTCTGCGCAGAACCATGGAGCACGACTTCGCTGCAGTAGACCGCGACATCCTAGGCGAAGCATATCAGAATCATGTCCCGAGGCAAGTGCGAAAGGCGTTGGGACAGTTCTACACTTCGCCGTATATCGTGGGCTACATTTTCGACCGGTTGAAAGATGCTCTTTCCCCACGTAGCAGGATACTTGACCCAGCATGCGGATCGGGGACTTTCCTGGTTGAGGCCTATTCGCGGTTGAAAGATGCCCTTCTCAAGGAAGGGGTTCCTCCCGGTGACGCACATAGATACATTACGGAGAATTCTCTTTATGGAGTGGACATTGACAGTTTTGCTGTTCAACTCACTCTCATGAATCTGTTGATTAGAGATGTCAACGAGTCTGTGAGGACTGACAATATACTCCTCGGTAACACGCTTGGCGTGGCACTAGAACGTTGGACCGCAGAACGGGGAGTCCGGGATGAGATACAAAGTGGAGCACCACGTGAGCACCGTCTCACCGTTGACGACCTTCTGCGGCAAGGGAATTTCGACCTGGTAGTAGGCAATCCACCCCACCATCACGTCAGCAAAAAGGATCCGCAATATAGGACGGCCATAGAGAGCACATTCTCAGAAGTTGTCGACGGGTTCGTGAACATCGCCCAGCTCTTCGAGAGGAGTGCTGTCGGCCTGCTGAAGCCTGGCGGATACTCTGCTTTGATTCTCCCCAAGCCTATCCTATGGAATCAATCCTATCAGCGCTTGCGTGAGTGGCTGGCATGCAACGTTGAAATCGTCGAAATCACCGACTTGGGTAAGGCTTGGGATGAGGTGGGATTTGAGCAAGTTATCGTCTTTGCGAAGAGACCTGAGACTTCTGCTCAGACATCATTATCATCGAACCAGGTCCGTGTTGTGTCCGGTATCGCAGATGTCGATTACCTGACGGTCGGTCAAGTCCGCGAGCATCGGGTTCCGCAAGCGTTCCTCCAAGGAAGGCCGGGTTATCAAGTCTATCGCAACAATCCGACAGACCCAGCGATGAGCGGGATTTATGACATCGTCGAGGCGAACACGAAGCCGTTGGGCGAAATCGCGGACATTTTCCGCGGGTATGGCAGGAAGGTAATCAGAGAGGCTACATCGCCTCAGAGGAGGACATTGGACTACGTGCCGATTCTGGCGGGAGGCAATATAGGCGCTGGCTCAAACCCAGGCGCAGGGAAATTCACGTGTTGGTGCCTCAACCTAGAAGAGCATGAATGGGTCGACCCGCATCATGTATTGCTGAGGGGTCGAGGCCAAGGAGGGAATAGACAAGACAAGTTATCTCGCATGCGCAGAAAGAAGGTCATGTGCAAGAGACTGGTTAGCAGTGATGTGAAGGTCGACGCTGTGCTCGATGCAGCAGTCGACCGGGAACCTTACATTTCGTTTGACACCGTTACCAATGTCATCACCCATGACGCCGCGTTTACCCCAGAGTACCTGCTGGGTATCCTGAACAGCACACTCATGACAGTCTACATGCGTGATATCATCTTCTGCAGAAGTACGCTAACGATGGATTTGGACGGTCCGTACTTAGGACAGTTGCCGATGAAAACGCCATCAGCTGAACAGCGCATTGGAATCGAACGGGTTGCGGTCAAGATCCAGGAATTGACCCAGCGTCTCGCGGACCGGCAGACTCACCAATCGCCAATCCATGGCCCGAATGACGACTTGGCAGAACGGGAAGCCATGGTCCAAGACCTTGACAGCAAAGTGTTCGAGATTTACGGCATAAGTGAGCGCAGCGATATCTTCCGGAAATTAAGAACCGCCTCATGACCTGCGCATTTCATTGACGTGGGACGATTCATCTCGGACCGATACGGACGAGCGGGTAGGTGCTGCATCAAGTCTCATATCATATGACCAGTCATTGGGCATATCACATAAGCAGAGCATAGTGTAGACGAAGTAGACAAGAAAATGACTTCGATGATGCTTGGTCTTTCTCCATTGAGAAGTATCGTTGAAGTATTGTTCGGATTGCTGAAGTCAGCGCGAAGTACTTGAACAAGTCAAAAGCAGACATATCGATGCAGATGAAACTGCGCTTGGTTTCGCGTCGGGGAGGGGCATCAGAACCAACTTGGGGAGTAGGAATCTGAGACCCTTCCCCGCTTTCGCGCCTAGCTCGGAAATCCGCCTTTCGTGATATAAGCAACTCGATTCCAGGCTTAAGATTCAGCAGTCATTCACCGAGAAGCTTTGTTCCCTCCCGACCATTAACTACCGGGCATGAAATCCCATGCCCCTTATGTGAAAAGGGATGATTTCGACCTTGAAATCTACCTGATTGGCAGGAGAGGTATTATCAAGTATTACCGAGGGAGAGGAGAAACCAGAAGGAGGACAAGGAGAAAATGTCACGTTCCTGAAGGAGCGAAATCAACGAAGCCGAGATCCTTCTGCATGAAGCGTCTTCTCGCTACTGCGGTCGGATAACGCTCTCGTCATGGCGATGCTGTCAAGAGCCGCGAGGGATTGCCCCTACCTTTGGCCGCATGTAGCCGCACGGGGAAAAGTGACGCGAACCTACGCCGTCGGCTTCTCGACTGTCGGCTTGCTCATCTTGCTCCGGACCCGCCGCAGCTGCACCGCCTCGCTGGAATCCTTCCCGTAGAGGCCGGTGACGACGTCGAAGTAGCCCGATGCGAGCACGTACGAGTGGCGGTCCGCGGCGTTCAGGCCCTTCGTCTGGTCCTTCATCGCCGCCTTCATCTTCTCCTGCGTCGTGTTCGCGGATCGAGTCACCTCGATCGCGGGCTCCAGCGTCGCGATCATGAGCTTGCAGTCCCCGCCGCGTTGATCGATGTCCGCTCGGTGCTTCTTCATCCAGTCCAACAAGGCTTCCTCCGACTCAAGGCGTTCCGCAAATGATAGAGTCATGCAGTCGGCATCGAGAGACGGGGATATAAAAGATACGGTCTGGTGGGTTCTGGTCGAAAGTCGGTTGATGCTTAAGTAGTGGCCGCCTCCCTTGCGGGCGTGGTCGCTGACGGTTGATACATGGTGGGAATTGCTTCCCTAAGCCTTTGACGCTTGAGTGAAACTGCCTTACCTACCAATAGGAAAGGTCATAAACTGACGCGCGATTCCGTATCGATGCGCGTCCAGCCCGGTGTCACGATATTGAACAAGGCCACGCCCGATGGCGAGTCCCTACGGACGACAATCCCAAGCTTCATCGTCGCCCAACTTGAGTTCGAGCCTGGGACACGATTGAAGTGGGAACTGCGTGAGGACGATAAGGGTCCATACATTCTGGCTAGACCGCTCACAACTAAGGAGACGAAGAAACATGGCGGCAGACATTGACATGAGAGAGATTCCACTATCGAAAGTTCGAGCGAATCCATTCCAGCCCCGACAGAGCTTCCCGAGAGAGGGACTGGAGGAATTGGCGGCATCCATCAAGGTTCATGGCTTACTCCAGCCGATTCTCGTCCGTCCCAAGGACGGGAGCTTCCAAGTAGCCTGTGGCGAGCGGCGTCTCCGTGCGACGGAGATGGCTGGCCTCAAGCAGATCCCCGCCATAGTCAGGGAAATGGATGACAAGATGCTACAGCTCTGCTCTGTCGTGGAGAACCTGCATCGCCTGGACTTGACGCCGCCAGAGAAGGAGAAAGCGATGCATGACCTCTGGAAGAAATACTACGAACCTGAGGGGCTTTCGCAGACGAAGCTCGCGGGTGACATAGGTTTCGAACATCAAACGGTCAACAGTCTAATACTTTCATATGAGGACAGAAATAAAATTGCAATGCCATTGATACGCAGGGAAGCCACAACCAAAGACTTAGCCATCACCCGCAAGGTTCCGGAATCCGTGCGGGAGGATCTACTGGAGAAAAAGGTCAAGGGAGAGATTACGGGGAAGGATATGG
>Ga0315285_10003252_pt1 | contig 16982 bp, 10 predicted proteins | sample YL17G09_36_MG_FD_203698 | JGI IMG/M metagenome (GOLD analysis project Ga0315285, IMG submission 203698) | Sediment microbial communities from Yellowstone Lake, YNP, Wyoming, USA - YL17G09_36 | ecosystem: Environmental > Aquatic > Freshwater > Lake > Sediment | place: USA: Wyoming | collected... | reverse complement strand
ACGGCGTGAGTTACCTTTGAAGGACCAGTAGTCTTTGTCTGCTGCGGTCAATCCTTCAAGCCGCTGACGGAGCAACCCATCGTGATGTTCCTTTGCATTGATCATTTTAGTGTAGCAGTAGTCCTGTTCATGCGAGGACGCATTTCCTCGACGAGAAGTGTCAGAAGAATACTGTCAAAACTGCTGCAAGTCTCCTGACTTTCGGCGTCGACCATCTCCCTAAGTTCCGCGGACGACGGATACCCCAGTGCGGCAACGGTGGCGTTTTTTGGGCGCGTTACTACCGCTGTTGAGTGTAATTATACGATATTCTTCATAATAGCCGCATCAATAGAGCGTTTACTGGAAAATCTAAGGTGGGATGGGGGTGGATGGTAAGCTCGACGTGGCTGGCGAGCACGCCCATTTCGATAGGGAGCACGCCTACCACCCGCCTCCATGGGTTCTTAGCGGGCTTTGCGAGAGTTAATGTCTCGCAAAGGCGCAAAGAGTCAATTCTAGGGATAAATGGGGACAGTCACGAATGGCACTGACTTAACCGCAACGTACTCATAGAAAGAGACTTGCACTGAAAGGATGTGGTTAGGATTCAGCTACCCGAAGAGCAACCTCGCGGGGTGTCGCGCGTAATACGTATAGAAACGGGCTTTTTCAAGTGCATGATGGTGGGTTCCTACATCTGAGGCCCGGAACGCATAAGATGGACTCATGCACAAGCTGTTTACCGGAAACGGGTTGAGCTTAAGTCAGTGCCATTCAGGACAGTCACCGTTTATATTGGCGTAGGGGCGGGGCGATGTTAGGTGATAACGGGGCGAGATCAGAATAGCGAACCTTAGTCCTCAGTCTTCATTCTTCAGTCCTCAGGAATTCAGCCGCAAAGAACGCAAAGAGCACAAAAACACGTTGACGATTTTCGATTGGCGATTGCAGATTGTCAATTGCGGATTGTGGATTGCGTGAAAAGCGGGGTCGGTTGGCTAATCGGCATCCGTCAATCAAACTGACTTCGCCAGAATTGTAGAAGCGGCATCCTTGCCGCTTTCCGCCCAGCCGAAGGTAAGCCGTTTCCTCGAGCTTGTGTTGAAAGTGGTGCTCTTACTCCTACAACAAAGCGGCAAGGATGCCGCTTCTACAATACGCACAACAAGCTTTGCTGGCGGCTGGAAAATAGACGATGACTGTCCCCGTTTTCGCCTGTTTTCGCCGACAGTTGGCAATCGGCACGCCCCTCATGTTCGCAACCTTCGGCAGCGAAGAAGAAAAAGACCGCGAGTATTGGTATCCGCACAAAATGAGGTCCTTCATAAGGATTGACGATTGCAGATTGTTGATTGCCGATTGGCGATTGCCGATTTCCGATTGGGCGATCGACAACAATCGACAATCGGCAATCGGCAATCGGCTGATTGCATGAGGAATGGGGGTCGGTGTAACATTAACGTCAGAGAGGTACAAGCCAAATGAGCGCTGAAACAGCATTCGAGTGGGTGAATCCAAAGAGCCTCGAGCAGGCCCGGGAACGGCTTGGGCTGACGCACGAGGAGGTCGCCGAACAAGCGGAACAACTGGGCGGCGAGTACGAGGGGATTACGGCAGAAGCTTTGGGGGCATGGGAGGCGGGCACGGAAGAGCCGGAGCTTCGCCACCTGGAAGCCCTTTCCCAAATCTATGTTTGTCCCGTGGGATGGTTCTTTCTTTCCCGCATTCCAACAGAGGCTCTGGCGCTCGATTTCCGGGGGGTCGCGTCCCGGTCAGTGGTAGGCGCTTCCGGCATGCAAACGCTGTCGCGGTTCCAGGATCTCGCCGACTGGGCGGAAGATGTGGCAATCGAGACTGGACAGTTGGCCGCGCTTTCCATCGGGCAGGCGCGCCTGAACGACCCGATCGACCAAGTGGTGAAGGCGGAACGACAACGGCTGGGGTTTGACGCCCGCGTTCGCTCGCAATGGCGCAGCAAAGACGACGCATTCGGGTGGTGGCGACGCCGGATCGAGGCGTTAGGGGTGTTCTGTTTCATGATGCGGCTGCCGGCCAGCCAAGTAAGGGGCGCTTCCTACTGGGGCGCGCGCGGAGCGGCTTTCGTGCTCGTCAACAGCGAGGACGCCGAATCGGCCAGCGGGCGCATGTTCACGCTGCTTCACGAATATGCACACCTTCTCCTGCGTGAGAGTCTCGTGTGCGACTTCAGGGGATCGCACGGGGGAACCCGGGTGGAGCGATTTGCGAACCGGTTTGCCGCCGCGATGCTCTTGGACCGCTCCGAGCTGAATCAAAGACTTCAAGAACTTGACCTTCTCGAGGTTCGACAACACTGGGGAGACGCGTTGCTCGACAAGATTCGCGAGCCGCTCTTCGTAAGCCGCGACGTCATTTCGATTTATCTTGAAGACCTTGATTTGGCCCCCAAAGGATTCTACGCAATGAAGCGCGGAACCTGGGCCGGGCGTAAGGCATTTGGTCGGGCCAAAGCACCCCGCATCGGCGACACCCAAGCGGTACAACGGCTGCGGATGGTTGGCAGCACCCTGGCCAAGGTGCTTTCCTCGGACAAGGCCGAGGCGAGAGTCTCCCCCCTCGATCTTGCCGAGGTGCTGGATGTCAAGGTTGAGCGGGTTGCGGAGGTTCTCGGCGTCTTCAGGAAAGCGGGGGATGACGGGTGAGCGTGCGGCCATCGGGGGCCATCTATTGTCTGGATGCCGATTCACTCCACCTCCCGCCCCTTCGACAAACCGGAATCTGGTAGAATTGCCGTGAAGGTGATCAATCATCTTGGCGATGAAGTTATGAAGGTATTCTCAGTAGCGGGAGGCAACAATGGCTGATCAGTTCCCAACGCTTAAGAATCCTCCCATAGTCGAAGCAGTAGTTGACATTGACTGTGATCTTCCTCCGGGGCTCAAGATAGAAGCACTGGAGAAGCTAGGGCGGGAGGCTTACCATAAGGAATACCCGATCACCGAGACCCGTTATCTTTTGCAACATGAGCTTCAGGCTAAGCGAAACGAGCCTCCAAAGACGTCCACCAGTGAGAATGTCAATGCCTACCTGTTTTTGCGGGAAGACAAGAAACAGTTGGTACAACTCCGAACAGACGGATTTTCGTTCAACCGGTTGGCTCCATACTCTACCCTGGATGACTACTTAGATGAAGTCAAACGTACGTGGCAGCTCTTTGTGAATTTTGCCAAGCCCGTCCAGGTACGGGCGGTGAGGTTAAGGTACATAAATCAAATCAAGGTCCTTTTGACTGATGGCCTGGCCGATTTGGACGCTTACCTCCGCATCGGCCCAAAGCTTCCCCAAGAGACGTTGGTCTTGGCCGGATTCCTTGACCAGCATTTGGCCTTTGAAAAGGGGACATCAAATTTTGTACAGACTACACTGACTAGCAGAAATCAACCGCCTGAAACGCTTGTAGTCATCTTTGATATTACTGTTTGGAGCGAGGAACGGTCACAACCGGACGACTGGCCCAAGATTGTTTCCACAATTCAATCGCTTAGAAACTTGAAAAACAGAACCTTTTACAATACGCTGAATCCAAAATGTCTACAGCAATATCAATAAGAATGCCTTATTTGGCCGAGCGCATCGTGCCCACCTTCTTTGAGCGGAGGCAAAGCGCTGTTTCGCCTGAAGCTCGCCTCATTGAAGACAACACGAGCGCGGCCACAACCGCTTTGGAGAAGTCCCAAGCGCTTTTCGGTGAAAAAGCCGCTGCTCTTTCGCAGTTGAAGCTCCTTGCCGACGAGTGTAAGGAAGACAACTGGGATGGGTACGGCGCTAACGCCATCGACGAAGGAGCAGTCTTTTTCGCAGCCCGTTTTGTACGAGCGTTGCCGGAGGATCTACCAGTTCCCGAGTTCGCAGCAGAGCCAGAGGGTTCGATTTCTCTGGATTGGATCAAAGCCCGAAACCACATGTTTACCGTTAGCGTCGCGGCTGACAATCGGCTGGCGTACGCATGGCTTGACGGTACGGACAAGGGCCACGCAGTTGCGCGTTTCGATGGACAGAATATACCTCCTAAGATTTTGCAGGGCATACGTGGAATTGTCGCTTAGGCGACACCTCTTATGACTAGGTTTTACGGGGGAAGGCAATGGCATTCTTGCTCGCCGTATTCAAGAGAGTTTTCCAGCCGGTGGCAGGAAACCTTGTCGCGCAAGACCGGCTTGGCTCAGGCCTTTCCCACCGGGTTGATAATGAAGAAGATCTCGCCAGGTTCTTGACTTCCTCTAGCCACTTCAACTCCACAACTGTGAAGCCCGCTGCTTTTTTGCCAAAAGACGAAGAGACTTCTGTATTCCGCCATGGAGCTGAGCCTCGGCTTCAGTTGTGGCAGATTGCCGAAGAGAATCTGAAACTTCCAGAAGGACGCAAATGTCACGGAGCCGCTATTATAAAAGCCTATTCCGTTAGAACGTCGCGACTCGATATAATTGCAGAGGAACCACCGCCTCGGCACGCCAATATTAAAGGGTGGCCGCTGCTGGATGATCCTTCCATGCAAAGAGCCAAGCGCAGAGAAATCGCCCAAGAACTTGCAAGTAATGCGGTTTTACTAAGACGTGACGCATAAGCTACGACTGTGGTAAATGGGTAAATGGGTGGGTAAATGGGGGTAAATGGTAAATGGTAAATGGGGACAGTCACGAATGGCACTGACTTAAGCTCAACCCTTTTCCGGGGGTAAATGGGTGTGGGTGGGTAAATGGGTAAATGGGGGTAAATGGGGACAGTCACCGTTTATATTGGCGTACCCCTTGTCCCCGTTTACCCTTCCTTCCGGCAACTCTTCCCGTGTCAACTCATCCTGTTGACAACGATCACACCCCACCATATACTATGAACGATTGCGCCGTTTTGTCGGAAGGTTGGCCGGGAGTCTTCAGGCTTTGTTGATGCACCTGCGGGTGCCCTTGTCAATGAAAGGACGACACCAGTATGAGCGAGAAAGTCCGTAGTCTTTCAGCGGTGTTTGTCGGGGCGGTTATCGCCGCGACCGCTGCATTGTTCATGGGGGCCGCGTTTGCGAAAGAGACGGCTACCGAGGTGTCGGCCCCAACCTCGGGAGACGTTGAGAAGAGCATCCAGAAAGCCATTGACATACTGTCTGAAACGGCGGAAAGGCAGACGGAACGAGTCAAAGAGGTCCTTGACATCGTCAAGGCTCAGCCGAAGACTGCTGCGCTTTCGGCGCTGTGCACGTCGCTGAAGAACGATATGCCGACGAAACGGCGATCGGCCGTGTACATTATCCAGATGTTGACCTGGGAGAATCCGGCCCCGGCGTTTCCTCCGCTCCGCGAACTGCTGAAGAACCAGGAAGCGACGACCCGCGGAATGGCCGCCATGGCGCTGGCCAGTCAAGGCGACACGGCCTCATACGAAGCGATTGTCGAGATGCTGAAGAACGATGCAGACGCCTATGCGCGGCGGACTGCCGCGTGGGCCGTGGGCGAGTTGGGCGATGCGAAGGGCGTTGAACCGTTGCGGGCCGCGGCGTCGGACCCGGACCCGAATGTTGCGGCGAATGCAAACAACGCCCTTGATCGGATTGCGTTCCTTTTGGAGAACAAGGGGACGACAGGCGACGCGGCCAAGGTTGTGCGCGGCATATTCCTTATCTCGGGTTCGACGCTGTGGCAAGAAGAGCGGCTTCAACATGCTCGCAGCCTGATAGAGGGCGCAGATGCCGCCGTTCGTGAGGCAACTCTCGCGCAAGCGTCGAAGAGCCAATCCCAAGCGATTCGGAACAGCGTGGCGTTCGTGCGACAGCCGAAGAAGCCCTGAGCGGCGTGATAAATGGGGACAGTCACCGTTTATATTGGCGTAGGGATAAATGGGGACAGTCACCGTTTATATTGGCGTAGGGTGGGCCATGTTAGCTGATAACGGGGCGAGATCAGAATAGCCACCCTCAGTTTTTCGTAGGCAACATTGAGGTTTCTTGCCAAACTCTCAGCGGCTCTGCGTGAAACAAGGGTCTCCAGTTGGAACGATCCGCTGCGAAATCGTCCGATTTTTCTATGTAATCTTTGCGTTCTTTGCGGCTGAATCGTTTTTTCTTTTTCGGTACAAATGCGTGCTGCTTCCGAAGATGACCTCAGCGATTGACGATTGGCGATTGACGATTGACGATTTATTGCCGTAAGATGCCGTCATGAAAGCGGAGGAATTCAAAGCGAGAACAAAGGCGTTTGCGTTGCGGATCGTCCGGTTGGTTGAATCGCTGCCGAAGACCCGGAGCAGCGATGTCATCGGGAAACAACTGTTGCGTTCAGGAACTGCGGTCGGCGCCAACTACCGCGCGGGGTGCCGGGCAAGGTCGCAGGCCGATTTTGTCGCAAAGATGGGAATTGTTGAGGAGGAATGCGACGAGAGCGTCTACTGGATTGAACTGCTCGTAGAGAGCGAAGAGATCAAAAAGGCGCTTGTGGAGGACCTGTTGCGTGAAGCCAACGAAATCCTCTCCATGGTCGTCGCATCGCGCAAAACCGCACGCGCCCGCAAATGATTTAATCCCTAATCCCCAATCGTCAATCTGCAATCGTCAATCGTCAATCGTCAATCGTCCCCGCTTTTTCTTTCCTCTTGCGGTAGAGGTGTGTGCTGCTTCCGAAGATAATCTCGGCGGATTCCATGATGGTTTCGCCCAGGGTAGGATGGGGGTGGATGGTGAGTTCGACGTCGCTGGCGAGTGCGCCCAGTTCGATGGCGAGCGCGCCTTCTGAAATGAGCTCGCTGGCGTTTGCCCCGCAGATGCCGACGCCCAGGACCTGGTCGGTTTCGGGGTCGGCCAGGATCTTGGTGAGCCCCTCGTTTCTCTGAAGGGTGGTGGCGCGGCCCGATGCCGTCCACGGGAATTTGGCCACACGCACCTCCCGGCCTTGCGCGGCGGCTTCGCCTTCGGTGAGACCGCACCAGGCGATTTCGGGATCGGTGAACACAACGGCCGGTATGGCCCGCGGCGCGAAAGCCACTTTTTGCCCGGCGATGACTTCCGCGGCGACTCGACCCTCGTGCGTGGCCTTGTGCGCAAGCATCGGGTTGCCGACGAGATCGCCGATGGCGTAAATGGGCGGGTCGGCGGTGTGCCGCTGTTCATCGACCACGACGAACCCTTTGTCATCGACTTCTATCTTAGTGCTTTTAAGCCCGATCCCGCTCGAGTTGGGTTTTCGCCCGATGCAGACTAGCACCTTGTCGAAAGTCTGCACCGGCCGTTCGAGATTCTCGCCCTCGAACTGCACTTCGATCCCGCCGTCCACTTCTTTCATTTCGACCACGGTCGTCTTGATCAGGATATCGTGAAGGAGGTACTGCATCCGCTGCGCCACCGGCTCGACAAGGTCGGGGTCCGCACCCGGCAGCAGCGCGGTCGCCACTTCGGCGACGGTGACGCGGGTGCCCAGCGTGGCGTAGACGGTGGCGAGTTCGAGGCCGATGTAGCCGCCGCCGATCACGAGCATCGAGCCGGGGAGGTCGGGCATCTCGAGCGCGGTTGTCGAGTTCATCACACGCGGCGAGTCGATCAGGAACTGCTCGAGGATCGCCGGTCGCGAGCCCGTGGCCAGGATGGCCTTCTCGTACCGCAGATGCTCCTCCTTGCCCGAGTTGTAGATGAGCCGGAGCGTGTTCGAATCGAGGAAGTTGGCGCGCGCCTGGATGTACTCGATTTTGCGCGCCTTACAAAGCTGGCCTAGCCCGCCGGTAAGCTGCCGCACGACTTTGTCCACGGTGGTTCGCATTTTCTCGAGGTCGACGGCCGGCGGCGGGAACGTGATGCCGTAGGCTTCGGCCTCTTTCGCGTCGGTGATGACTTTGGCGACGTGCAGCAGCGCTTTGGACGGAATGCAGCCGCGGTACAGGCAGGTTCCGCCGGGATTTGGGTCGAGATCGATCATCGTCACCTTCAATCCGAGGTCGGTCGCCATGAAACCCGCGCCATATCCCCCCGGGCCGGCGCCGATCACGGCTACCTGCGTCTCTCTTACTTCCGCACTCATTCTGCCTGTCCTTCGTATTCACAAAGTCGGTAGCATAATGCGCGCCGTAGTAGGCCGACTTCGCCGAAGTCGGTCCTTTCCGCACAAGGCGTCGCGTTCTTTCGATCTTGCGATCACCATACCGCCCGAAAACCAAAGCTAGGCACACTCATCACGCTTCGATCGAACACGCCGCCTTGACCCTTGATTGGCCGACTTCGGCGAAGTCGGCCTACTAGGGCCATCATTGTTTCTTGCGTTACTGGATTCATGAATCACGTACTAATCCAAGACCATCCGCAGCGGCTGTTCGAGCGCCTCGACCACCCAGAGCAGGAACCGGGCCGCGTCCGCGCCGTCGATCACCCGATGGTCGTACGACAACGACAGCGGCAGCATCAGGCGCGGCTTGAACTCGTTCTCGACCCATACCGGCTCGATCCGCGCCCGCGATACGCCCAGGATGGCCACCTCGGGCTCCCTGATAATCGGCGTAAACCACAGCCCGCCGATCCCGCCGAGGTTGGTGATCGTGAACGTCCCGCCTTGGAGGTCTTCGATCGATACTTTGCGCGACCTCGCCCGCTCGGCCAGCGCGCCCACTTCGACCGCCAGTTGCGTCAGCGATTTTGTATCGGCGTTTCGCACGACCGGCACCATCAAACCGTGCTCGGTATCGACGGCAACCCCGATGTTGATGTAGTGCTTGAGCAGGATCTGGTTGTTTTCCACGTCCACAAACGAGTTGAACTTCTCGAATTTCTTGAGCGCCTCGGCCACGACTTTCATGAGCAGCACCGTCATCGTCAGTTTTCCGCCCGCGGCCTCGACTCGCTTGCCGTGGTCTTTGCGGAACCGCTCGAGTTCGGTGATGTCGGCGGAATCGAACTGCGTCACGTGCGGGATGGTTTCCCACGCCTTCGTGACGTGTTCGAGCGTTTTCATCCGGACGCCACTCATCGGCTCGCGTTTAAGCTCGCCGTACCGGTCGCGCTCGAGCGCGGTCGAGCGGGAGCTCAACCCTACCGTCTCCCCTACCGTTTGTGGCTGTTCGGGCTTGGGCTCGGGCGGCTTTGCCTGGTTTCCCTTTTGGGCGTACGCCTGGACGTCCGCGGCGGAGATTCGCCCGCTCGGACCGGCGCCTTTCACCTGCTGCAAGTCCACGTCCAGTTCGCGCGCCAGACGCCGAACCGACGGCGCGGCCAGTACCACTCGGCGCACCTCGGGCCCGACCGCCAATTCCTCTTCCGTTTCGGCTTCCTCGACGTTGGATGGCAACGGGCTCTCCACCGCCACGCCAACGGCGTGGTCGCGCGGGAGCGCGACCCCACCAGCAAGCCCACTCGCAAGCCCGCCAGATTCCTCGATGCGGGCCGGCGGTGCTTCCTCGCGTTTGGGCGCTTCGGCCTTAACCGCCTCGCCGCTCAGCACGAGCAGTACCTGCCCCACTTTCACCGTGTCGCCCTCCTTGACGCGGATTTCCTGCACCGTGCCGGATACGTCGCTGGGCACCTCGACAACCGCCTTCTCCGTCTCGAGTTCGATTACGGGCTGGTCTTTCTCGACCCTGTCGCCGACGTTCACCAGCACTTTCGTGACGGTGCCGGTTGTGATGTTCTCGCCAAGTTCGGGGAGCTTGAATTCTGCCATAAGCCAACTTGAATCCTATGACTTGACCGGATCGGGCTTGTCCGGGTTGATTTCCAATTCGCTTATTGCTTTCTTCACGACCCCCGGCTTCAGCTTGCCGGCAGTATCGAGCGACTGCAGGGCCGCCAGCGCAATATAGCGGGCGTCGACTTCAAAAAAGTCCCTGAGATACTCGCGGGTTTCGCTCCGGCCAAACCCGTCCGTCCCGAGCGCGGCCAGCGGGCCCGGCACCCATCGGCTGATACTGTGCGGCAGGATTTTCATGTAGTCCGACGCCGCCACGAACACGCCGTCGGCCCCCTCGAGGCATTGCGTGACGTACGGTGTGCGCGGCACCTCGCCGGGGTGATGCAGGTTCCAACGCTCGGCCTCGATCGCGTCGCGCCGGAGTTCTTTGTAGCTGGTGACGCTGAACACGTCGGCGCTGACGTCGTACTTGTGTTCGAGCAACTGCTGCGCCTCGATGCACTCGTTCAGAATGGCGCCGCTCCCCAGCAGGTGCGCGCGCGGCTCCTTGCCGCCCCGCTCGGACTCCCTGAACTTGTACAGGCCTTTGAGGATGCCGTCTCGAACGCCGTCGGGCATGGGCGGCATGGGATAGTTCTCGTTCATGACGGTGAGGTAGTAGAAGATCGACTCGTTCTCGAGGTACATGCGCCGCAGGCCGTCCTGGATAATTACGGCGAGTTCGTAGGCGTAGGCGGGGTCATACGCAACCAGATTCGGCACGGTCTGCGCCAGCACATGGCTGTGGCCGTCCTGGTGCTGGAGGCCTTCGCCGGCCAGCGTGGTCCTGCCCGCCGTGCCGCCCACGAGAAAGCCGCGCGACCGCATGTCGCCCGCCGCCCATACCAGATCGCCGACGCGCTGCATTCCGAACATCGAGTAGAAAATGAAAAACGGGATCGTCACCACGCCGTGCGTCGCGTACGAAGTGGCCGAGGCGATAAACGACGACATCGAACCGGCTTCGGTGATGCCTTCCTCGAGGATTTGCCCGTCTTGCGCTTCCTTGTAGTAGAGGAGGTTTTCCGCGTCGACGGGTTCGTACAACTGGCCGCCATGCGCGTAGATGCCGACCTCGCGAAACAGGCTCTCCATACCGAACGTTCTGGCCTCGTCGGGCACAATCGGCACGACGATTTTGCCGAACTGTTTGTCGCGCAGCAGCTTGGTCAGGATACGCACAAACGCCATCGTCGACGACACCGCCCGGCCCGACGTGCCTTTATAAAACTCCTCGTACAGGCTTTCGGCGGGCAGCGCGACGTGCATGTCGACCGCCGTTCGCTTTGGGACGTCCCCACCCAGTGCCTTGCGCCTTTCGCGGAGGTAGATCATCTCGGGGGAGTCGTCGGGCGGCTTGAAAAACGGGGCGAACGCGACCTGCTCGTCGTTGATAGGTATGCTGAACCGCGTGCGGAAGTCGCGCAACTCGTCTTCGTTCATTTTCTTTTGCTGATGGGTAATGTTTTTTCCTTCGCCGCTCTCACCGAGCCCGTAGCCTTTGATGGTCTTTGCCAAAATAACTGTCGGCGCGCCCTGCGTATTGATCGCGGCATGATACGCGGCGTAAACCTTGGCGGGGTCGTGGCCGCCTCTGCTCAGCCGCCGGATCTCCTCGTCTGAAAGCCCCTCCGCGAGCGCTTCGATCTCCGGATTGCCGCCGAAGAAATGCCCGCGGATGTACGCGCCCGACTCGACGACGTACTTCTGGTACTCGCCGTCGACAATCTCTTCGACGCGCTTTTCCAAGAGGCCGTTCTTGTCACGCTCAAACAACGGGTCCCAATCGCTGCCCCACACGACTTTGATGACGTTCCAGCCCGCCCCGCGGAAGATGGCCTCGAGTTCCTGGATGATTTTCCCGTTGCCGCGTACGGGCCCGTCGAGCCGCTGCAGGTTGCAGTTCACCACGAAGATGAGGTTGTCGAGTTTCTCGCGCGAAGCCAGGGTGATGGCGCCGAGCGATTCGGGCTCGTCGGTCTCGCCGTCGCCGAGAAACGCCCACACTTTTGAGCCGTCGGTTTTGATGCCGCGGTCTTCAAGATAGCGGTTGAACCGCGCCTGGTAGATGGCCATGATGGGCGACAGGCCCATCGACACCGTTGGAAACTCCCAGAAATCCGGCATCAGCCACGGGTGCGGATACGACGACAGCCCGCCGCCGGGGTGAAGTTCGAGTCGGAAGTTGTTCAATTGTTGCTCCGAGATGCGCCCCTCGAGGAAGGCCCGCGCGTAGATGCCCGGCGAGGCGTGCCCCTGGAAGTACACCTGGTCGCCGCTGAACTCGCCGCTCCGCGCTCTGAAAAAATGGTTGAACCCGACTTCATACAACGTTGCGGCGGACGCGTAGGTCGAGATGTGCCCGCCAATACCGTGCTCGTGGCGGTTGGCCCGAACCACCATCGCCATGGCGTTCCACCGCACGATGCTCTTGATTCGCCGCTCGATGTCCCGGTCACCGGGGTACTCGGGCTGGTCCTCAACGGGTATGGTGTTCTTGTACGGCGTGTTGGCGGAAAACGGAAACCGGACGCCGGCCTTTTGGGCGCGCAACTGCAGGCGCCGCAACAAGTCCTGGGCGCGGTCGGGGCCTTCGTCGGCGATCACGCTGTCCAACGAATCGAGCCAATCCTGTGTTTCCATGGCTTGCGCTTCTCGATCCTGGAATGTGGTAGCCACCGCAACCTCCCCGTTGAACGTGGGCACACGCCCGCGGTGTTTCTTTCACAGTTAAAAGGATTGGTGTGGGGTGTTTATTCCCGGCATTACCGGGGTGGCGGGTCGGAAAATGGGCAGGTCTCAGAAACCTGTGAGATTTCAACATTAGCTACTCTTTATCTTTTGCCTGGAATCCTTCTTAAGAAGAATAAAATGCAACGATAGGATGACTATCGCGGCCATGCACAAGAAAACAAGGCTGGTAGCTGGCAGGCTGCCGGCTTCCAGCACAACGAGTTCGTACGGCTCAGTTTGCACGATTGATTCCGCACCGGTGATATACACGCAGACGTATGTGCCGGCATCAGATTCCTCCACTGGGTCAAAAGTCAACGTCCGGGCGATCTCACCGGTAAGCTCAGTTCCCTCATGATACCAGAGGTAGCCTGAACCAGCAGGTGCAGTCAACACGACCCTCATGTCAGCTTCAATAAAACCGGATGGATCACAGGCAATAGCACCCAGAACGGGATATTCACCCTCGCCCTCACCCTCACCCTCGCCCTCACCTTCGCCTTCGCCCTCACCTTCGCCGCTTCTAGTAACCGCGACATAGCTTGCTCGTGTTTCCATATCACTTCCTACCGCAGTTGTCACAGTAAGCGATACTGAATAAATGCCTGTGGCACTATAATCGTGGCTCGGATCCTGCTCCCCACTGGTGGTTCCGTCCCCAAAACCCCAAGACCACTGTGTGATAGCCGAGCTGCCTGGCGCTGACAGGTCTCTGAATTGAACGCTCAACGGAGCGGGACCATCCACTGGGTAAGCAGTGAAATAAGCAGCAGGTTGCGAAGTGAATTCGTGCACGCCAATATCGATGCCACTACCCTGCGGCCGTGGATTCCCGAGTATATCCGTTGAAGGTGCCCCGGCCGATGTTCCCGCATCAATGCACGGCGAATCAGGCGTCAGGGAAAAGTTTCCGGCTGTGGGTCGCGTCAAGAGAGGATCCTGATAAATATTGCCGATACCCGCATAGCCCGCCTGAACATCTGAATAGGTCACAGAGCAGGTCGATTCCATATCATTATTAATTTGATCAGGCGTGTTCATCCAAAAAATGCAGTTGACTACAGTAGGTGAGGATCCTAGATAATTGTAAATTCCCCCCCCAGTTACGGCAACCGAGTTGTTCCAGAACGTGCAGTTCGTAAGGGAAGGAGAAGAACTATAATTACGTATAGCGCCTCCGTACTGTGCCGAATTACCTGAGAAAACACAATTAGTCAGCATAGCCTGGCAGTATGTTGTCTCTATTGCACCTCCGTACTGTGCCGAATTGTCTGAGAATAGACATCTGTTGAAGGTCGCGGGGGAGACCTGACCAAGACGCGTAACACCTCCATACTTGGCAAGGTTGGTCAAAAATGTACAGTCGGTTACGGTCAAAGATCCCCCGCTGTCATAAAGAGCTCCGCCACTTCCCGCTGCAGCGCTGTTGTCTCTAAACGTGCAGTTAATCAGCGTTATTGATGCTGATGTGGTGTACGCGGCTCCCCCATAATCTGCTGAGTTACCCGCGAAAACCGTGTCCATAACCGTCATTGAAGATCCGCTTTTGGCTATACCGCCGCCTACCCACAACGCCGAATTGTTAAGAAACGTGCAGTTGGCCACTGTGATCGAACCGGAAAAACAATGAAGACCTCCCCCCTGGTCATTTCCGTCAGCTTGTGCCCCTGAGGCGTTCCCGCCAGTTACCGTAAACCCATCAATCCTGGTTCCGTTAGCTCCCATGACGGCATGGAAAGCCGAAGAACCAGCACGCGCCGTAGAACCATCAATAGTGGTGGGATGAACGCGCCAGTCCCTGTCGATACGGGTATTCTCATTCCCCGTGAATCCACCGTATAGATCCACCCCTTCCGCCATTAACAATGCACCATAAAGATTCACCCGTTGCTCGCTGTAAAGACCTTCAGCTACCCACACATCCCCTCCGCCCGCGCTGGATGCTGCAAAGATCCCTTCCTGGACGGTCCTGAACGCGGTCGCCCAACTACTACCATCGCATGGACCAGATACGTTGTCCTTATCGACATACCAGATGTCGCCCTCTCCCTCACCCTCGCCTTCACCCTCGCCTTCACCCTCGCCTTCACCCTCGCCTTCACCCTCGCCTTCACCCTCGCCCTCGCCCTCGCCCACCCCCGCCCCCGCCCCCCCCCCCCCACCTTCACCTTCGCCCTCGCCCTCGCCCTCGGCTACTCCCACATACTCAAATGCACCCATGTCCACGCAACAACCCTGCGGACGGTCCGTGCCAATAATATCCTCGCTAGGGGCGCCGTTCGCTGTACCGGTGTTGATGCAAGGAGAACTTGAACTCAGACTGAAATCCCCGGCATCCGAGTCAGTGAAAAACGGAGACTGATTAACGTTTCCTGTGCCCGCATACCCGCCGTTGACATCAGAATATGTCACAGTACAAGAACTACCTGCCAACTCTTGTGGGGAATCCGACCACATTATACAATTCTTAAGGGAAACATTTAGGGCAGTAGAGTGGCGATAAACTGCTCCACCTGCCGCGCCTGCCGAATTGCCGAAGAACGTGCAATTTGTTATTAAGAAGCCCGAGGACCACTCTGCAGAATAAATCGCACCGCCACGGGACGTAGCAGTATTCAACCAAAATACACAGTTTGTAAGTGTGATAAGATAAGATGAATCACCTGTTTCATAAGCAAGAATCGCGCCTCCCCCACCCATGTAATCTTCGCCTAAGGCAGAGTTGTGAGAGAAGACGCAGCGAATGATAGTAGCCCTAGAATCAAATTCATAAACGCCACCCCCCCCGACTCCTGCAGAGTTACTGTAGAAGATACAGTTGACCTCCAAAGGTGCCCCAGCAAAGCTGTAGATCCCGCCACCGCGACTTTGTACTGAGTTGTTGGAAAACACGCAGTTCGTGATTGTCGGCGATGCAAAATTATTCATCATTCCGCCGCCGTCTTGTCCCGAATTACCTGTAAACGTGCAGTTGTTTATGGTCGGCGAAACGGAAGAATTGAGCATACCGCCCCCGCCGGACCATGAAACACCCCCGCCGGTAACCGTGAAACCATCCAACGTTGCTGAATTCGCTCCCTTAACCACATGTAATGCGGCAGAACCCTGTCGTGCCTTTGAACCGTCGATAGTCGCAATGTGATTTTCGTAATTCCTTTCCTCGCGTTGTGTCTCGTTCCCCGCGAACCCCGCGTACAGATCGACGCCCTCAGCCATTAACAATGAGCCATCAGCATTTGCGCGTTCTTCATCATATATTCCTTCGGCCACCCATACGTCCCCTCCTCCCGCACTGGATGCTGCAAAGATCGTTTCTTGGATGGTGCTGAACGCGGAGGCCCAACTGGTACCGTTCCATGGACCCGATACGTTATCCTTGTCGACATACCAGACGGCGGCGGAGGCCGCTGGTGCGAATATGAGCGAATACCCGACCGCAATTTGAATGAACGAAAACAAGAAGAAACGATGAACGCAACGCATGCTTGAACTCCCCATTTAGGCAGGACGGAAAAACCGCAGACTCAGCCCTAGCCTCGTTGCCTAATATAAACGAAATTAGATGTACTACTTACGCAGCCCCGAAACTGCATTGGGCTCAACTTCCGTTGAATAATACTAACCGACTGGTAGAGATGTCAAGAGAGACTTTGCTTGCGGCCAACCCCTTTGTTAGCCTCCCTCGTCCCAGTTTGTTAACAGTCTGCATCCTTTGTTAACAGTCTTAGTTCCGGTTCAAGAACGAGGTAAGGCATTCTCACCAGGTGAGTTAGCACGGTCGCCAGCCCGATTGGAATGCTTTGACAGGTCACAAGAAACCCAAAAAATTGGGGCCAGGTTCTTGATACCTGGCGCCGATGTGTCTTTGGAAGATGCTTACGCTTCTGCGCGAACGGCTGCTGTCTTTGGCTTTGGCGGCCGGATAGCGGTCGAGATGACGGCGCCGGCGATGCAGGCGACGCCCGCGATGATGAACGGCATATGCCAAGCGTCGTCGCGGGTAAATAGGGTAAATAGGGACATCCATGATAAGTTCTTGTCAAGAGGCAGGGCAGGAGGTCTGCCGCCCTCGGGTCTTTGGCGTACGATTAATAACTAGAATAACTAGAATAACTAGGGACAGTCACCGTTTATTTGCCTTGGTTTGCGTTTGTTTTTTCCGCTGGGTGGTGCTGGGTTTTTGCTTGTTCTTGCGCCAGCCTTTTTGGCGGCCAATGGGCAATGGGCGGACGCGGCGGCCGATGAGATGTTCGACTTTTCTCAGGAAGCTGTCGGTGCCGAGAGGGCGGCCCGTGTACGTGTTGCGCCGAATGGCCTCCTGCGCTGCTTTGTCGCGGGCAACTTCTTTGAGGGTGTCGCGCCACTGTCGCGGCGGCATTTGGGTCGCCAGGCGGATGTGTCCAGAAGACCAGCGCCCGCGTCGGCTTGCGGGGCGTCGAGTGGGGCGCGACCGCAGTGGAGCGGCGCGCTCCACCAGGCATAGTCCCAGGCGTGCTTCGCCATCCCGGCGCGGACGGGATTGAGTTCGACGTAGCACAGGGCCTGGTACGCATGGGCCTTGTCCATGGCACACGAGTAGAAGCGGTTTTGCCACAGGTG
>Ga0315285_10003250_pt1 | contig 16984 bp, 19 predicted proteins | sample YL17G09_36_MG_FD_203698 | JGI IMG/M metagenome (GOLD analysis project Ga0315285, IMG submission 203698) | Sediment microbial communities from Yellowstone Lake, YNP, Wyoming, USA - YL17G09_36 | ecosystem: Environmental > Aquatic > Freshwater > Lake > Sediment | place: USA: Wyoming | collected... | reverse complement strand
CCTGCACAAGCGCAACAACACCCATGATTGGATGTTCAGGCATAGTATAACGGTATCACGGTGGTGTAGCGATCCGCGCAGGGCTATTTATTATCGGACACCGAACCACTTGAACCCAGTGAAAAGAGAACATGCCATAGCAACAGGATTCAAGAACATTACTTATGCAGAAGATAAAGATTATAGTGATAGAATAAAACCTCTTCTTAAAACGGAAGTTTTTCTGGAGAGACCAATTTATTTTTACTTGGATTATTGATATGAAAAGAAAAATCACTACTATTAATTTGGCAATTACTGACAGGTGCAATAGAAGTTGCCCGAACTGCTGCTGTGGGGTTCCTGACATTATAGAGCATTGGGATATAAGTGATAAAGAATTGTTTCATGCTGTTGATATATTCTATGGCATAGAGAGAGTTAAGATAACCGGGGGAGAGCCTACGATTCATCCCAAGTTCATCGAGTGGGCACCAAATTTTAAAAAGATGTTTGGTTGCAGTGAGCTTGCGATAGAAACAAACGGATACCTATCGAGCAGACCCGACATACTCAGATCCTTTGATGAAGTTTGCGTAACTCAGTATACTGATAATCAGGATGATGTAAACGCATTGAGGGAATTCAAACTCATACCTCCCAACAAACCCATAGAGCATGTTAATCGAAGCGTTGTTGGTGATGGGTATATGTGTGATCGAGGCTGGAGCCGGGAAATTTCTGTTTATAAAAATTGGGTGTACCCTTGCTGTATAGGCTGGGGCGTTCAATCTGACTGCATCCATGTGGCAAGAGGATGCTTGGAAGACATACTGGACGTGAAGCTTCCTTGTAATAAGTGTTTTTTTTCCGTGTCAAAAGTGTGGCACGACGAACACAATCCTTTAATTGGGAGATGATATGATATACGCAGTCGATCTTGACGGTACGCTTGCCGAGTATGGTGAGTTCAAAGGCGAATCGAAAATAGGAAAGCCTATCACCAAGATGAAGACTCGCGTAATGAACTGGATTAAGAAGGGCGATACCGTCATTATATTCACAGCAAGGGCCAGAAACGAAAAGAATATTGGATATGTCAAGGACTGGCTGAAAGAAAATGGATTTCCAGATTTGGAAGTTACGAACGTGAAGTATCCAAAGTTCGATGTTATCTACGATGACAAAGCCATTCAGGTTAAGAAAAACACCGGGGAGCTGGTTGGTCCGACCAAGGAGACTGAATGAAGTGGAGGGTGACAACAGAGTATGTCGATGACCTGAGAAGATTCCTTGACGAAGGCGGAGTGTTACCGGGCGTATCGACATTGAGACTAAACATTCAGGCTATCATACCAAGGAAGGTGGCCGACTACGCCTTGAAGAACAGGATTAAACTTGTTCACAACAACGTGGAATTCATACCGATTAATGAGGCTAAGACTTTGGTTAGAAAAAGGTTGACATAACTTTTCGGATGTTGTATACTTAGAGTAGAATAATAGTTTTTCATTTTTGTGTTGGAGGCACCGAAATGGATTAACTATGATTCAATTGGTGCCTCCAGCACTTATAGCCTTGTTGGGACGCAAATCCTTCATAAAGTTTGCTCCTGACAGGGCTATTTTATTTGGTGGTGTAGATGGCGAATAAGAAAGTCATTCGCTGCCAGAGCGACAATTGTGGAAATAAGGATAAGTCAAATATCCTTCTCGCCTATGATTCAAATTCTATTTATGTAAAGTGCCGCGATTGGGACTGCAAGCGGTGGAATAAAATCAGCTTTATAATTCCTGACACCAAAATAGACCTGACAAAAGCAGGGATTATCGTTGAGGTTTTATCTGACGATTACCATTTACACATTGAAAATCAGCCATTGGTAGTAAAACAATGAACGGAATAATCACAAAAAAGAACACCTATGATGCTGATGTTGCTCGCACCGTTATCAATGAATTTGATATGGCGTATGAAGCACAGAGAAGGGATTTTGACCGTGGCGCTCGTGCATGGCGCAGGTATTTCCCTGATGAATATGGTAAGTGGGACCCGGAAGCCCTGAGAGTTTTGCAGGAAGAATTCAGGCATCCTGTTCAATTTGATGTTGCAGGGCCGAAGGTTGATACATTGGCGGGATCATTAATTGCTGATTTGCCAGATCCATCGTGGGTTCCTGTTGCTGGGCAAAAGAGTATGCTTACTGATTCAGTAGCGGAAACCTATTATTCTTGTAAAGATCTTTATAATTACGATGATGTTATGCTTAAAGTTTTCCGGGATGGATTGGTCCATGCTGGAGATTTGGAAATATATGAGGATTATAAGTACCATACTCCTGAAATAGCTATGGGGCGCGTTCTCTATGGATTCTTAGTGTGGGAGCCTTACTGGATGTCTGATGATGATCGAGACCCGGAAGTATGTTATAGGGTCGCCTATATGAATGCTGCGAAGCTTCTGAGAAAGTATAAAACATCGACTGAAGAGATTCTCCGTGAGATGCACCGATACAAGCAAGACATGAGCAATTATACTACAAACATTGCCGAACAACAGAAAAAACTTATGTGGGGTAGAGTTGGAGATGAATTTCAGGTTATTGAAAAGCATTTCATTGAGCATGTAAAAACTATACGGTTGCTTGGCAGGCAAGAGGGTCAACAGCAATGGATACCATTCCCGGTAAATAAAGACCGAGCATATCTCGAAGCCTTTGCAGAAATGAACCAGATTGATTGGACTACGGTAGAAGAGGACACCTATGATGATAAGATTCATTATGTGTCTACTGTGGTGAGAGAATTCCAGAATTCAGTTCTTCAAGACAGTGTAAAAAGCAAGGTTCAGGTCAATGGCCTACCATTCCATCATTTTGCAGTGTTTCGACACGATGGCAAGAACATGGGACTTGTTGAAACAATGGAGAGCATTGAGGACACTATCAATAAGAGGGAAAGTCTTGTTACGGAATTGATAAGTAAAGCAAATGGTGGAAGTTCGCTTGTAAATGAAAACTTGTTTCCCGATCCTAAAGGTAGGCAACAGTGGATTAAGAACAAGAATAAACCCGGACATGCTGAGTTTGTACCACTTGACAATGTAAAAGTAGTTATGCAGCACATGGCAGGGAATGCCGACATAAGTGGAGCGGCTAACCAATTACAGCGAATGTACCAGCAAGTTCTTCCTATTATATCCCGTGTCAGTGACGCGCTTTCATCTGTGAGTTCCCCAAATGAATCAGGGATTTTATTCGAGCGTAGGTTTCAAACCAATATGATTGCCAATACACTCATGAATAAAAACATGAGGCAGTTCATAAACAATGTTTCTGAATCGTTCTTCTATCAGTGGCAGATTACCTATGCAGACCACGAAAAAGACCTACTGTTTCGTGATGGCAAGACAACCATAACACTAAATAAGAATGTTGGCAACGATGTTTATAATGATGTTCGTAGCATTCCCAGATGCCGGGTTATCATATCTGAGAATACTAAAAGCCAGACATACCAGATGCGTTTCCGGTCGATATGGTCCGAAATGTTGCAGTCTATCAACCCGCAAGTTGCTCCTGCTCATTATATGCTGGCACTTAAAAATTTCTTTGACACAATAGAAACAAACGATCAAGACAAAGCCCAGAGTAAGGTTATCAATGAAATGATGATGATGATTGCTCGCCTTGAGTTGGTATCAAGAGCCACGGGGTTCCAGACGGCATCACAGAACAATACATTGCAGGGATTGCAGATTGATACTCAGATTCAGCAGATCATGAGCCAGATGCAGCAACAGCAGCCACAAGCAGCACCGCAGTCGCACATGGTTCAGGGTCCGCAGATACAGTATCCAGAACAAGGACAAGAAAATCAAACTGGTGTAAGTCCAGTTCCAACAATAAACGCCCAGAAATCGATAGAAGCGGCGGCAGGCCAATCACCTATAACCCCGGCAGCGCCCGGTGGTGTTGGCGGCCAATAAAACCGCAATATCAAAACCAAAGGAGTTCGTAAAATGCCTACAGAAAAGTTGGTGTTTGCCGATGAAGAAGCCAGAGTAACGGCAATAGGTGAGCTTGGGGATGACCCGGCAAACCTTGAAAAGTTAGAAGCGATAAGGAATGCCGAAATTGGTGATGTTCCTGCAACGCCCGAAGCCGATAAAAACCCGACAGAGGCAGCGCCAGAAGCAGTACCAGAACCGGAAGAGGAACAGAAAGGTTCTTTTGTCACCGATCCTAAGACCGGAAAGAAGACCTTCACCATAAGTGAAGAGGACTTGCCGGAAGGATTTGACACTCCGGGAAAGGTATTCAAGAGCTTCAGACATGCCGAGGACACTCTTAAAAGGCAAACAGAGTTCATTAAAACCAATCTTAATGCTGGACAGCAGCGGACACAGGGAGAAGCTGATGCCATTGCTCGTGCATCGAGGGCGGAAGAAGAACTCGCACGATTGAAGACCGTAGCACTTTCAACACAACCTGCATCGCCGCAGACAAATGCTGAGATAGCCGATACACAGGTGGATATTAAGCGGATTGAGGCATTGCAGAAGGAACTTGATGAGCAGATAGAAAAAGACCCGGATTCGGCGTTTACGTTTGAATACCATCAGAAAAGCCGGGAACTTTCAAAGCTGCAAACCAAAAACATCAATTACCTGACAACCTTGTATAACCAAGCAAGGCAGGAAATTGACCAGACGAAAGGCATTACTTCTGATTTCGTGCTAAAGACTCAGCAGGAAAAAGTAAATGTTGAGGCTCAGAAAGCCAGAAAATCTCTTTATGATGAAATGAGTACACTCGATATTCCCGAATTCAAGCTTACAAAAAGAGCTGAGGACGTGGAAAACGAGTATATCTCATGGCGTAGGGATGTTGCTCTTGCAAGATTAGGGCGACCCGCTCAGAACGCACAAGAAGAGTTTGAGGCTCTCGAACAACTTCAACTTAAAAACCCTGAGTTGATACAAAAACTTGGCCTTATCGGGACGCCGGTTGAACCCAGCGAAGATATTAAGAGGTATATCCTTAATTGTGAAGCTCTTGACTATCGGCAGGGATGGCGGAAAGACCCGGTAAGTGGAAAATTCAAACGACTGACTGAATGGGACCCAGATACAAACCAGTTTGTACCTCTTGTCTTACCTTCTTTGAAGGCTGCTATTGAGCAAAAGAGGCTTGAGGAAGGATACTACGCCAAGCAGGTTGATGGAGCGTTCCAAAAGGGCGCCAAATCGATAGTTGATGCAGCAGGACGGCGTGACAGAGGTGCCGTAGAGCTTCACGGTGGCGCAGATCAGGGACAATCACCAGCGTCAGTCGATTGGGCAGTAAAGATTTTGGAGAATACAAGTCCGGAACAGGCCATGTTGGAATATCGCAAAGGGAATACGCAACAAATGGACGAGGTTCAGAAGGCTCGCAAGCATCTTGGCCTCGACCCAATAATGTTTCCCGAATAATTTGGGTGTAAATTGCCTATTTTTTGACAGTGAACATAGAAGGTGAATATGAAAAAGCTAATCAATGTTATTTTTGTTTCTTTTTGTAGCTTTTGTGCCAATCTCATGGCACAGCAGGCAGGTGTTGTTGGTGTAGCATCTCCGCAGACTCTTCCGGCACAGTCTCAGAAGTTGGGTTTTGACTCAGAGCTGCGAATGAAATCTCTTTTGCAGTCTATTTATACGGACCTGAAAGGGCTTTACAACGCAGAAGATAAGAAAATTCCCGGTAAGATTTACATGGAGATCGAGAACACAGCTCTTAGTGACAGTCACGTCGCAACCATTACTATGAAACTCCGGTTGCGTCTTCCCGGTACTTTAGGTAATGATATTGCCATTGGTCAGGAAGAGCTGCCCGTAACAAAAGCAGGGACGATCTACCGGAATAACTGCCGGAAAGTTGTTTCTACTCCCGGTTATGGAGTTCGTAAGTTGGATTCTGATTATCTTGGCCTCTACAAACAGCATATTAATGATCTTGCTGATTGGAACAAAGAGGAAGAGGACCTGGAAATCCATCAGGCGCTTCTTGAGACTTTTGGTGAAACACTACTTAATGGCGACACTGCGGCAACTTGTATACCGAACTGGAATGCCAACATATTTATTGCTGGTCTTCCACTTAATGGTGGGCATCCTGTGTATAGCTCGAATGTAGCTACTTACACCAGCAACATTGTTCAGGCGATACTTACATCGGGTGGTGGTGCTCTTGCTCCCATTCCGACACAAACGCTGAATCAGCCCAATCTTTCCAACCTGAGCAACTTTGCTCTTGCGAAACGGATCACTCCGATTGCAATTCCAGGTGCCCCGGGTGGTAAGGGCTATGTGCTTTCCATTTCCGAAATTGACGCTGCATACCTTGGCGATCCCGTATGGTCTGCACGTAACCTTGGAAGCCTTTGGACGGCATCTAATAAACTGGACGACAAAGTTCAGAACTGGACAGGTGCTTTGGGTATGTACAAAGACCTTCTTCTTGTTGTTGATCCGCGTCTGGCCACTGTGCTGCCATTTGGTTCGAGCGCACCGTATGCGCTCGTTTCTGGTTATATGTGGCATGGTGACACTGACCGCCGCAACCGTAGTTCGGTTCATACCCGCAATGCTTGCGTTCTGCATGGAGCAGGCGCGGTATGGAAATGGTATCCCGAAAAACTGCGCTTCATTGAGCAGTTGGACGACTACGCTGCCATCAAGGGTATCGGGACAGAATGCGTTCGTGGTATCGGTTCGCTGATTTTCGATCAGCAGACTCCGGGTGCTGGCACACAGGAGCAGTTCAGCTCTATCGTTTGCCTCACGTCTATGCCTGACTATGTGTAGATCGTGTTTTGTGAAGTAAATTTATTTAGTTAAATGCCGAAGAGGTGGGGGAGAAACCCCCTGCCTTTTTCGGTGTAAACATCAAAAAAGGAGATTCTATGATTCGCGCAGGTGTTGGAGTACAGATTGGATCAGATCGGATTACGGCAAAGATGGCGATGGAGCGGGCTATTTTGCAGGAGGGAAAGAAGTTTATTTCTCTTCGTCTGATAGAAATGGCGGCAAATCGTATACAAGGTGCCATTGTTTTACAGCCCAAATCGTATTTTGATTCTGTCACCAATATTATGAAGTATCAGTTCGAGGAAGGTGGTGGTCAGCTTCGTTTTGAGGTTGACAATTTTAAGGGCGGATACTTTTGCCGGATGCTTGATTGTGAACACAACCGGAATATTCTTGCATCTGTGTTTTATGCGAATTTGTGGGAGATCGAAGACAAGGAAGTTGAGACTGACATTAAGGAACGGATGAAAAATCTCAAAGAGCAGGTGATAATACAAAAATCAGAAGTTCCCCAAGAAAAAGGATTGAGTGACGATGAAATCGACAATAAAATAGCAAGGCTACAACAAGAATCATCTCGCAGAAAGATCGAAAGAGACATCCTTCTCAGCAAACGAGGCGGTGTTTTAGAAAGTCTGAGAAACCCGACCCAAGGTGTTCCGGTAGGACAGTCAATGCCAGGCGATTCTCAGGAGCAAGGTCCAGAGCCGGGACTGGAAGCAACAAAGGCTCAACAGCCAAAGAATAAAAAAAGAAAAAAACAGACCGACATGGTCCGTATAGAATAAAAAAAGGAGTTAAGTATGGATGCATGGAAAAAGGTGGCGACAATACCTCACAGTGGAATATCAAACCAAGCTGGAGTATTGTTTGATAAAAGGATTATTTCTATCGGAGGTTTGAGCAACGCTGTTGTTGTTCCCTATGTAGGAGCCACGGCGGACGGAAGCCACCTTGAAAACACTATCCTTGCGCCTACTGGATTTTCGGCCCGTAAGCAGGCTGTGGCATGTTCTTTTAACGAAAGAATATTCCTTACTGGTGGCAATGATGGCAGCAATACAAAAGACACTGTATTTACGTCAGAAAATCGTGAGATATGGCAAACCCTTGGCAAAATACCTGTTGCTTTACAAGATCATGGTATGGTGTCTTTTCTTACTCCCATAAATGTCCTTGCAGTCATGGGTGGGTTTGATGGAAGAGATTACCACAACAGCATCTATACTACCGTTGATGGCAAAAACTGGAAAACGATGAAGGTATCTGGTACTCAGTGGTCTGCTCGATCAGGATTTGGGTGCATTGTTTATAATAAAAAACTTTATGTCTTCGGTGGGTTTGATGGAACCAACTATCTAAACGATTTTTGGTACACAGACAACCTTATAAAATGGCACAAGGTTGACACAGTTATGCCGTGGTCTATACGGGCAAACTTTGGATTCTGCAAATGGGATGAAAGGATGTGGCTTATTGGCGGAAACAACGTATCAACAAGCCTGAAAGATGTTTGGTTTTCGAGGAATGGTTCTAAGTGGACCAAGGGTTTTGATTTCCCTGTGGTGGTCAAACATACTTATGCCAATGAAATAGACAACCGCCTTCATGTTTTCGGAGGAGAAGGAAACGAAACCAGTATCTATAAAATAATTCTCGGTTAAGGGGACTTTCTTGACCACAGAAGAATTGGTAGATGAGCTTGTACAGCGTTTCAATGGGTGGAATCGTGACGGAGATCATGGCGTTCTTCGCTATTTGAATTCTGCCCATGAGATACTTATGTCTCAAGGATTGCAGCAAAACACAATATTTGATTTATCCACAGGTAAACTTCCCTATTTGCAGACCACCCAAGGCGTATATACTTATATCATGCCGGATAATGTATGGCGCGTAAAGAATATTCTTATTTATGTTGATAGATTGCGTGGGTATCCGGGAACTCCGTGGAATAACTATCAAACTGGCTTATTAACTGCAAGATTGAATTATCGTGATGGATTGATTATTGGGGGTATTCAGTATAGTAAGGTTCCTTTTATAAGAACCACGGACCGCAATGGACCAAACAACCTTGCGCGGGTAATGTTTACACAAGACCCAGAAACAAAAACTGATTTGTACCAAGTTTTAAGCTACCGAGTGCCAATTCAAATATTAAGCGAAAGTATTCAGCCCGACATTCCTACTCCGTGGGACTATGAGTTACTTTTGGCTGCTACAGCAAAGTTAATTGAAGGCGTTCAAAATGGCAATTATGATGAGGCCAGAAGGTTTGTAAGGTTGGAGATGAGACCATTGTTGGCAAAGGAGCTTGGCGATGGCGATCAAGGTGATTTAGACATGGAACCATGCGACAGAGGATTTTAAAGGAGAACTTATGGAAACTTATAAGGGTGTAACATTAAATCAAAATGGTGACCCAATGCCCGTGGGTGGTTGGGGAACTATTGAAAATGCCGCTTTTCATAAAATCATTGACAATGCTGATTTAAGTAGTTTGACAACTAATAAGTTGGTCAAATACAACGGAACTAATCTGGAATCTGGGATAGTCTACGACAACGGAACAAATGTCGGTATAGGCACGGCGACACCTGTGGCATTGCTGGAATGTTTGAAAACAACAGAACAATTGCGCCTCAGATATGATGGCACATACTATACATCGCTTACAGTTAACTCTTCTGGCAACTTGACAATTGCACCGAGTGGGGGATCAACAAATCTTTATGGTATATTATCAAAAGCAAACCCAGCAGTAAATAATATTTTTAATTTGCGTGGAAAAGATGAAACATTCCCACTGCTTTTGGAATTTGATTCTTTTGGTCATGCAACTGATTCCACAAAATATTGTTTTTCAATCCAGTCTCAAGAAGCGGGGGTTGGGTATACCAATCTGACTTTAAATTGGGCTGGAGGAAATGTACTCGTGGGTACAAAAGTTTCGACAGGTGGAAAATTAGAATCTCTTGCTACGACAGAACAACTACGCCTCAGCTATGATGGCACAAAACATACATCGCTTACAGTTAATTCTTCCGGTAACTTTGAACTTACACCTTCTGGGGAAAATACAATAATTAAAAGTGAGCTAATATTAAACGATAACTCAGGTTATACATCGTTTTCAGTTGATTCTGATAGTTACTTGACAATTACACCTTACGGGGGAATCACAAAAATTACTGGTGGGCTTTTTGTATCTGCGATCTCATCAGATAGTGTCCCACATGGGACTGTTTATGTTGACGGTTGCGGATATTTAAGATGGATTGCCCCATCATGATCGACATAATTATACCGATAGGTGAAGGGCAGCGCAACTACGCAAAAGAAGATTTTGAACGGGTTGACATTGACGCAATTGAAATAGTAAGCACATTACACCCAAAAGGAAACGATGGTGGAAAGTGCAAAAATCTCGAAACGGCGAAACAGTTTGTCACGACCGATTTGGTTTGTCTCTGTGATAGTGACATTATTATACCGGACGATATACAAAATATACTTAATCGGTGTAAAACTTTTTTGGGCAATCGTCCTGAAATAGATGGTGTGGCCGTTGATACAAAAGGTCATAATAAAATTGATTTAGAACATATTGACAAACAAGAAAAATACAGGCATGTATGTTGTGCATTTTTGGTAATACGAAATAGCGTTTATCGGAGAATAGACTTTACGTTTACGGGTACATGTGTCTGTACAAATTTTAACCGTGATGCAAAAATATGTTATCTGGATTACACCACACATTTAACGGAGGTAAAACGATGACGAACCAGGAACGGGTGGACGCGCTGAAAATTGAACTGACTAAAGCGAATGAACAAATCAATAATTGGACAGTCGCAGCCCATAAGATTATAGGTAAATTAGAATTGCTTGACGAACAGATAAAATCGGAATAAAATTAAGGTACGTTGATAAACTTGAAAAAATTTTGAAAGACAAACCAAAGGCGGATTGTTATGCCGACATTAATACTTCAAGGGTATGGACAAAACTTTGATTACGGTCAAAGTCCTACCTATAAAGATGATAATCCGGATGTGGTATTTGATTTTGTAGCAGACATTACCAATGGACCGACTCCCCTGCAAACAATCTTTACCGTAATAAACAATACTTAAAATCATGAGAAAAAACGTATCTCCATCTACGAGCCGACAAAGCATAAGAAATAACGATCCTTATGTTTTTAAGAGTTTTGGTGGTGGAACAATACAGGATGTTCCAGCGTCGCTTGATTCTGGTGCTTTGGCAGACAGCATAAACCTTACAATGTTCCCAGGATACTATGAGGGAAGAACAGGGAATAAGTTATTTACCGAAACAAGGTTGCCGACAATACTGAGTGGCCTTATTGCTCATAAAAGTGGCTTAAATATTGTGTCTGACAGTGGAGCTATATTTACCCCTGATATGGTAGGAAGTTTTTGGAGTTGGGGTAATGTCACTGATTTTATTATTCAATACATCGATGCTTACACTGTGAGAACAGAGAGTAGTGTTTTCTTTTCGGGAGTAAATTGTTCAATCATCGGCTTGCTTTCTGCTTTTTTCTGGCACAATAAGTTAAAAAAGTGGATTCTATTTATAGGCAAGAACTTCTATTTTTCTGATTGGGATATTCCTTCGTGGAAAAGTGTTTTTACGGTTTCGGTTGACCAACCGCAAGCTGTTCGTGGAGATCATTTTGAGTACAATGATTACACCTATCTTTTCAATAGCAGTGGTCTTTATAAATTAGAAACAGCAACATCATTTCCAATTGCATACCGGGTCAATCTTGATCCTCCTGATGTCAGGATTAAAGATCAACCTGCTTTAAGTACCTTTTTTAAATTTCGGTATAATTATTTGTATTCGTGTCAACGATTACAGGCAGATGGCGGAATAGTGAATAGACAAACTCCGTCAGTGATTTCTCTTGAGACCGGAACGAACATTCCAGATAGCACCGGGATTGATTATGCAGAAGTTAATACCGCTTATCCGATAACCAGATCTACGCCTGCTGTTATAGGTACTATGTGGATTCCTAAAGTCGCAGGCTCTAATCCAGTTCAGTACCAGCAGCATCTTGATAATTTTTCTATTTGGCGAACAATGGATTTGGAATCTAAGGACATCAATGATGTCAACAAAGAAAAGTTTAACGATCCAAACGGGTATGTGTGGGTTAAGGATTTAAGGATTTGTGCGGCATTTTTTGGCAAGCTTGGGACAAATATTTACGGTAATACCTTTACTTTATATCGAGGAGAATATGAGCAAGACGATATTGGCTCAATTCTTGAGCTTGATAATGGAGAGCGATTTGAGATTTCAAATATATTCGGTAATGTTGCTTGGTTAGAAAATAGTTACTATCAAACCACACATCTTGGCGACCACGCAGCAGCCATAGGCAATGGCCGGGTAATGAGAGGCGATGTAGACAATGGTGTTCTTACGAGAACCGCAGGCGGAAAGTTTTCAGTAGATGATTTAAGAAAGACTATTCGTAATAGTGACGGATACCGTTTGTACGTTACTGAGTTTTTAAATGAGAATCAGGTTCGAGTGCATCTTAATCAAACATTGCCGGAGCAGGGGTTTACTCTTGATCCAACGCACAGAAATTATAATGACTATGTTGACGATGATACCTTGGCGGCTCGGCAGAAATTCTATTCATGCTATTCTCGATACAAGGTTGCTTTACCTAACGGAAATATGGGTGGATTAATGCCAGGGTTTGTTATTGTAGGAACAAGAGGACAGACAAAGTTTTATTATTCCAATTTGATTCCTGAGCAAGATTATATGATTGGGAATTATGTAACCATTCAGCTTGTGGATGGAATAAAAGACATCCTTGAAATGTTCTGGGTGTTTGGGAATGTAATGGCAGTCATTTGCGCTACATCTACTTACAATGTTCAGGTCGGTCTATCGGAATTTACGACACTGCCGGGAAGCAATGAATCTCTGGCATTATTGCCTGGCATTACTCTTGTAGATGCTCATACGGGATGCGTTGACATAGGGAGTGTTTCTGATGTTGAGAACGGTGCCATTGCTTTGATTACCAATGAGCCGGGAGGAGAGTGCGGAAGGATGTTTGATGGCACTACTTACAGCACAGATAATTTCTTGGTTGATTCTTCTCGTGGTGGCAGGATAGAGAGAGCACTTCGGGCCACAAAAAGAATGAGCACGGCCATTTACGATGGGTTTATGGGCTATATTCTTTGGAGAAAAAAATCTTGATTAATATAGTGAAATGGCATTGGGATTTCGGGGATGGTGGTACAAGCACCGAACCAGTTCCCCAGCATACTTACACTGCTGCTGGCGTATATGATGTTACTTTGACTGTCACTGACGATCAGGACAATGTATACGTCATAAAGAAGCTTCATTATATTTATGTTACTGACTTTCTCTTAGGATCATCGGGCTTAATATCAGGGGAAACAGATTTTTGCTTCAGGTACTCGGTTAAGCCTTCGCAGGGATACGGTATTACTCCTTTTGGCGGGTTGTGGATATATCCTATTGTTTTGTCGGCCATAGCAAAGGGATATGATACTCAGAATAAGAATATTTCTTTGGTTATCAATGCTAAGGATATGCGTATTTACCAAATAGGAATACCTGAGCTATGGACGGATCGGGCGGGAACGTATGAAGAGGCTGAAATTCCTTGCGAGGCCATGTTGCCGGAAATAATCACAAGGGCTGGAGACCAAGACAATGTTCGGCATGTTGAAACACATATGACTGTAAGACCGTGGGATGAAAGGAACTATCGAGGGAAAACTGGTTATACATCCGATGGTTTTAGGGATAAACAAATTTTTGGAATTGAAGTTTTTGAAGCTGGAGAGCAAATTGTCCCTGAATCTACTTTGCAACAAGTCAGCAAGGATGGTGATTACGCATTTTTAGAGGAGATCGAGGCCAAGAGATTTCAGTTGAAGATGAAATATGCTACATCGGCATTTCGGACAACAAGAATAACATCACACGTTCAACAGGTTGATTTCAGAACGCCACCTCAGTTTAATCAGACTCCTGAAAAAATATATCAAAAGGAATTCGCAGCTCCCGATATATGGTTTTCTAAGAATAAGCCATCGATAAATACAAATAGGGGTGATGGAAAGCTCTGGACAGGAGTAGCAAGTGCTATTCTTGGCCCATCTGGAGTTAAGGGCGCCTTTAATTCGTCAGGTCTTACAGGACTACTGGCTTACGCCACAATGGATTTTACAATAGGTGCGTGGATTCTTGGAGATTGTACTATTTTTTCTTCACAAGTTGTGTCTGGGACTACGTTTTTGGTAGAGGTGGTGGGTAATCAGCTTCGCTTGCAGACTGACACGGATTTAATTGTATCGGATTTGCAGACGGTCGGGGATTGGGTTTATGTTGCTGTTGTAAGGAGAGGCAACAATGCCGAACTTTACGAAAATGGACGCATGAAAGTTAGTCAGTCGCTTAGTGCTATTCAATCTTTTGGAGGCAATACTACAATAGGTGTAGGAAATATATTTGATTTGAGAAGAAATATTGTTGCAATTTCCACAGAAGCATTATATTATTATTATACGAACATCACTGGTAAAAAAACTGGATTTTTGCCATGAACCAAAGAGAAAAACAAAGAATAACCACTCTCTCATTGCCGAGCGAACAAGAAAAAGATTTGTCCGTTATAATTCGTAGATTTGTTGATAGTATAAAGAGTCTTTTTGGTCGTGACGAGGATAAGGAAAAAAGAATAACAGTTATTGAGCAGTTGTGTACGAGGGGAACGGGCAAATTTCAAACTGAAAAGTATATCGGTGATTTTTGGAGATTTGTAGTTCTTGATATTTCAGGTAATATAGTTTCTATTGATGACGGAACAAATGATTTATATTTACAACATAAGTCTCTGAGTGGAATTTGGTTAACAAAAGCAACGTATACACATTAAAGAGGAGGAATTTATGCCAATAGGTGCATTTACCGCCGCAAGGCATATGTCATTTGACGATAGTTGGCTTGCCGCTGGTTCTGGTGCCTTGACATATAGAGATATTGAGGCAGGACAGGATTTTATGCCACAGGCAGTTCATTGTGATAGTAGCTCAGATGGCACTGAGAACACCAATGGCATTGCAAAGATCGATTGTATTCTTTCTGGAGAGAATGACGAACATCGTAAAGTTTATACAATTCATTTACATACTCCGGTAGGACTTGCTGTTCGGAAGGTCTGGGCAGGGGCGGGAACCACAGCACGAGGAATTTCGCTTTTATCGGAAATCTAAAAATAAGGGAAAAGCCATGTCAGCAAAAGAATTGCCGATGACGGATATTGGTAAAAAAGCTTATGCATGGGTTGGAGAAAAAAAGCAGCAGGCCATGATGATGAAGATGATGCAGCGTGCTATGCCCAACTACATGCAGCGACCCATAAGTGAGAGATATGGAGTTTCCTATACTGGTTTAAGTCCCAATAATATGACTGGTGTACCCAATCGTAATACACCTATGGGAATTGATAACACGGGAGCAGTGTTTCACGAGGGAGAATATAAGGCCAGTCTGCCTGAAGGCAATATGTATGTGAATAAAGACATTGTAGGTATGATGAATCCACCTACGCAGATGGACCAGCAGCAGATAATGGCTGCACAGAAAAGCGGTAATTTGCCGGGCTTTAACACAGGCGGATTTAACCCTCCCGAATCACCGGTGCCGATGAATATAGACTTTTCTGGTAGGTTGCCTGCTGGTAAAACTATTAATGTTAAGCCTGTTGAAAATATTCTTCCCACATCATCGGTGCCGATGAACATAGACCTTTCTGGTCAACCGTCTGCTAATGTTAAGCCTGTTGAAAATATTCTTCCCACATCATCGGTGCCGATGAACATAGACCTTTCTGGTCAACCGTCTGCTAATGTTAAGCCTGTTGAAAATATTCTTCCGTTTTCAGGCAATCAGCAGTTAGCAGGTCAGAATGCTACTTCAAGAGGTTTGGCTTATCAGGAGGGTTTGCTTGATCCAAACAATCCGTTGTATAATGCCGAAGGCAAAAAGGCAGTTGCTGAACTTGAGCAGAAGCAGCAGCAGGAAATGTTGGCCAAGAAGCAGCAAATGATTCAGCAAGGCATGTCGCCTCAAGAAGCTGATACTCGTTTGAAGGTGTTGAGAGATCAGCAGGCTACAGACACAAACAATCTTGCCGAACAGTATGGTATTGCAGGAATGAAAGAAAGGGCGGAGGTAGCCCAGAACTTGACAAGTAAAGGAATGGCCGTAACTGCTGCGGATATAAACACCAAACTTGGCAATTTGAATTTAAGCAACACTCAGATGCAGAATGCCATAGACCTCATTAACAGCGGTGTTTCTGACTTGAATACCATAAACAGTACTCTGGGAACCCATTTGTCTCAGAATGATCTTAATAGCATAAGCACCCTTTACCAGCAGACTATAACCAGAGGACAGCAATCTATTGTGTCTGGAAATATTTCTAATGACTCGGCTGCGCTTGGATTGTCGGTAGACAAGTTTAACGCAGTTGTTAATGTCGCCAATCATGGTGGTACGCTGAATCAGGCAAGGGTCTTCGCTCCGAACTTGACCCAAGAACAATTCAGCGGAATAAGCACGCAGTACAATCAGAATGTGGCAATGATGGGCGTTCAGTTGTCAAGCGCACAAAGTTCCCTTGGCGCTCAAACATGGTCTGATATTGCCACAAAGATTGCCCACGGAGAAACGCTCGACCGGATCAACCAAGATAATCCCAATGTTAAGCTTACTATTGACCAATACAAGGGTATTTACAACAATACTCCTGCTGGTCAGAGGAATTTCAACAATCAGTTGGGATTTGCTCAGACGTTGCTTGCTGCTGGTGGTACTGATAATATCAGTGAGGCGGCTCAGATATATAAAAATCTGTTCCCCGGTAGCGGAATTAATTTCAGCAATCTTATCACTGCGGATAAAGCCAAAACCTTCAAAGAAGGTATTGCTACACTCAGTGACTATGTTGCTGCCGGAATGGACTGGAAGACTATTGAGCCGCTGCTTAAGAAGGATGGGTCTCTCACCAATCTTGATATGGATATGACTCAGGCTCAGCATTTGT
>Ga0315285_10003249_pt1 | contig 17002 bp, 15 predicted proteins | sample YL17G09_36_MG_FD_203698 | JGI IMG/M metagenome (GOLD analysis project Ga0315285, IMG submission 203698) | Sediment microbial communities from Yellowstone Lake, YNP, Wyoming, USA - YL17G09_36 | ecosystem: Environmental > Aquatic > Freshwater > Lake > Sediment | place: USA: Wyoming | collected... | reverse complement strand
TGGCTATGACCCGGACAAAGATGAATTTATCTGTCCAGCCCATCAACGGCTGCTTTTTAGCTATGCTTCCCGCTATACCACCGACAACGGTTATGTGACCGACCGGCGCAATTACGAATGCGACCAGACCAGGTGCAATGCACTTTTGAAGTGCATTGCACCTGGTTGCACCTGATTTAATTTTTCCCCGAGATATAAGCAAGTTCCAAGTAGTATAATCATTTAAGATAGAAGGGATTATTGAATATGCTTACCTCTTTTACCAGTTCTCAAGCAAGATGCATGTTAGCATGGTCAACCCTTGCATGGGTTGTTGTGTCCTGCACAACAGGTTTAGAGTTACCTGCCGCTACAACCGCTCCAGTCGCCACAACTACGAATACCCTCCCTCCCACCCTCATTGAAACCCCCACCGCCATTGAAACCCCCACTCCCACCGACAACGCGTTCGAGGTGATGAAACTTCCGATTGTTAACAAACTAGACTTAGAGAAATTTCAGGAACTTCCTTATGTTTCAGCCGAGGATGCAGTCTCCGATAAATTCGATAAGTTTATTATGGACAGCTTTCAAAAAGGCCTTATCGGCGATTTTCCGGAACATGCCGAGCCTTTTGCCCCGGCATCTCCGGAAACAGAGATGATGTTTTATAACCCGGCAATACACACTGCTTCTATATGGTTGCTTCCAGAAGAACTGAAGGATACCGGCAGATACACCGACCTTTCAATCAGGCCGTATTTTATTGCCAAGGCTTTTTTCAAAACCGGGATTGCCGGCAAAGACTATGTCCTTTTGGTCCAAATCTGGAAAAATCTTGACGCAAGCACCGCCTTTATAAAATATGTCTACCCGCCCGAGGTATTTAAACTAACTCCTCCCGATGACCCAACCTTTGACTATCTAGCTTTCCTGGGGGTTAATGCCCCCAATCCGGTAGTCTTGACTGTTCCGATGCTTTATCCAGTTGAGAAAAGACCGGACTTTACGAAGAGACCAGTATTGGATGAAAATTATTACGACAATTACTGGCTGCCCAATTTTCCGGAAATTGAAGCCCTGCGCCAGCAAATTTATAAAGACGGCGAAATTCCTGCAGAGATCAGCCGTTTTTTAATGTATCTGAATGTTAATAGAATCTCACTGGCCGATATACCGTAATTAATGCTATACTGCCAGGTGCAATGCACTTTTGATGTGCATTGCACCTAGTTTAATAATCTTCAAGATATTGCCTGATCTCCGGAGGTAAATTTCTCCCTCGCAGGTCATCCAGCACGAAGTCGCGATACAGACCGGGGGGCGGGAAGTTCTCGCGGACGAAATCCACATCCCAGAGCGTGCCGTCCCGTTCCCCGATCCATTCCAGGTAGTTCGAATACGGCCAGTCTGCTGGATCGCTGACCAGCCCATCTTTGACCGGGTTGCCATGGATGTAGCGGCACAAGTGCAACAGGTGGGAAGTTTTCACCACCGGTTTGACCTTATAAGGTCCTTCGAAGAGTGTACCGGAATGTTTGTAGCGTTTGTTATAGGCTTTCGAATAACTGTTGAAAATGCGCTGGGGAAGAAGACCTGCCGGGTGCGCTCCGTCTTGCCGGATGAGGAAGTGGTAATGGTTGGGCATTAAACAATAGGCGACCATCACCAGGTTGTATTCCCGCGAATAATGTTTTATTTTTCGCAAGACGAACAGGTAGTTCGCAGGCTCCTTGAAGATGGATAGGCGGCTGCGCCCGCGGTTGTAGATGTGGTAGTACTGGCCGGTTTGGTAGGGCGGGCGCGGTTGCGGCATGGAGGTTCCTGGCTCATCAGATGCAAGACACTTTGTAATTGCCTTGCACCTTGTCCTCTTTGACGTGCACTTCACCGGTGAGCAGGTGCTGCATTAGCCCTTTATTCTGCTTTTACAATTGGCTTACTTTTTCTATAAGCAGCTCAATTTTTGCGTCACAAGCATTAAGTGCATCAGCAATTCTTTTACTCATCTAATACGTATTTCGGTGAAAATGCACAGCGAGAATGGAGTATAGCGCACAGCAGGTGATAGAAAAGCGCATGTGAAATAATTGTACCTCAAGTGTTCGGAATGCTCCGACTTATGCTCTTGTAACACGAAACATAACTCTCCCAACGGATGTAGACTGCGGGAAGATAAAGTACTATTAAGTGGTGTCGAACCAATTCAATAAACTCCTGAAGATGTATCAGGAATAAGCGGATGGCTTACGCACATCGAACAAACCAAATCTCACCAGAGGCTGTCAATCAAGTGTTGAGGTGTGCTCTGCAGTTGGAGACTGAGGGAAGAGAGAGTCTCCACTTTGAGATCGGAGGACCCGATTACGAGACATCCTCCCACATCAGCGTGGCAGGAATTCGCGCCATCACGCACGGACGTACTCGTTACACACCTCCCGCCGGTATGCCGTCCATCCGATAAGCAATCGAATACGATCTCCAAACAAGGGAATTCCTTTTTTCACTGCAGCCGAAGATAATAATTACCTATGGTTGATCAGGTTCCATCATGGAAAGGGCGTTGGAGTAAGGTGGATTATCAAATTCAACCAGGGTAAAATAGACTTCCAAGGAAAGTCACATCACAAAATTCCGGTCATTTCTATTTCTTGGTTCTATAATATTGAGAGATAATATAGGTGGTCGACAATGGTTAAGAGAATAAAAAGTTACCGAAAAAAGAGACCGATCGCTGTCTCCATTATTGCGGCAGCGATCGTGGTCCTATTTCTCATACGTCTGTATCAGGTCGTAACGCCGTTGATACAGCAGCAGGTCTTTCTATATGGTATCTCCAGCCCACTCTTCGTGGATGGATCATTGACGCCGCTTTGCATGGCAATTATAACCAGCGCAGTCTATTTCATTTTGTCAGTCTTGGGTATCATCGTCCTGGTCGGTTTTCTGAAGGTTCGGCGATGGAGCTGGGTGGTACTCATGGCATGGACCGGTGTTTCGCTCATCATTTCCTTGATCGATTATTTTTATAGACGTCCCAACTATATCGTGATGGTATCCAATGTGATCATCGCTTTTGCGCTCAACCAGGTTGATATTCAGCGCATCTTTGGCATAAGGAGTGATGAAGGTGAAACTATCCTCTGATCGTCTGACCGCCCCCGTTACTACTGCCAATCTGCAGCTGCTGCGTCGGTTCGAACCTGTTGTTTGCTATACGAAAGGTGAGCAATTCTTTCCCATGGTTGTCGAGCACTATATCCGTGATTGCAGCCTGTGGGCGCATTACCCTGATGGACGCGATGAACTCCTGATCAAACAGGGAGAAGTCACCCCGGAGAATCTGGTTGAAACTCGCCCGGCGGTCTTTGGGACAGTTCGATACCTGCGCTTCATCGAACCCCTCAACCTGTCGGAGGCTGCCCAGATGCTGGCGAACCAGACCCTCCTGCGGCACAGGCTCCGTAATTATTTCCTTGCTGGAACAGGCCGCCTGGCGCGTGGTGGATTTCTGCCCCGCATGGTTGATGGCTTGTTCTCACTTTCGTTCCTGCTGCGTGGTAAAGTCTCTGCCGCACCTGCTGCAGCAGCCGAGCTTGACTATCATGAAATGCTCAAAGAGGAGAAGAAATACGTTTACTATGGTCGTGTCACCCGCCAGAACAACTGGACGGTGCTCCAGTACTGGTACTTCTTCTGCTTCAATAGCTGGCGTTCCGGTTTTCACGGCGTAAACGACCACGAATCAGACTGGGAAATGATCAGCATCTACCTGTACGAGCAGGATGGTCAACTCATTCCAGAGTGGATCGCCTGTGCTTCCCACGATTTCAAGGGTGATGACCTGCGCCGGCGCTGGGATGATCGCACCCAGCTCGACCTGGAGGATGATCATCCCGTCATCTATGCAGGAGCTGGTTCACATGCCTCCTATTTCCGTCCGGGTGAGTACCAGGCAGAAGTCAATCTGCCGCTGCCGGATTGGCTTTCAGGCTTTTTGAAAGCCTGGAATAAATTCTGGACGGAAACCCTGGGCCAGGTTGCCGGGAATCCTTTCCGCATCCCCTTCGTGGATTTTGCCCGGGGTGATGGACTTGCCATTGGTAAAGGAAAATCCCAGGCATGGTCCCCGGTCTTGATAGATGAAGGTACTCCCTGGATCAGCCGCTATCGCGGATTGTGGGGTCTCTTTGCCCGTGATCCGATCTCGGGTGAGAATGCTCCAGCAGGACCCATGTATAACCGTGATGGCTCTCCCCGCAGTTCATGGTACGATCCCCTTGGATTCGCCGGTCTTGATAAAGTACCTCCTCCGCCAATCGCACTCCAACTTCTCGAGAAGAGTTGCGAGAAGATCAACCGCCGGCAGGAGGAAATGGAAAGATTGATACCGGAAAAAGCCGGCGAACTTCAGATGCTTGGTATCAAATTGAAAGGAATGGAAGGCAATCCACACCTGGCAAAGCAATACAATGCCCTCGCAAAGGTGATCAACAACCTGGCTGATGAAGTAAAGGGATTACGCCGCGAGTGCCTGGAAAATACAGCGCTCCTCCAGGGACTGACACAACAAATCGAGAGAATTAAAGTCGGCGGAAAAGATGATCCGCGCGCCCATATACAGCACCTGGTCATGCCGGTCAAACCGGGTCGTACTCTCCGCTTCGAAAACGTTGCCGAAACTTGGGCAGCCATCAGCTTGAGTTTGTTATTGTTTATCATCGCTGCCCTGCTATTCTTTACCCCAAAATACGCCTGGGCTGGACTGGCGATCATTTTGATCACTTTCATAGTGGTCGAGTCGATCTTGCGTGAAGCGTTCACCCAGACCATCGGTCGGATCACGCTCATCCTTGCGATAATCGCTGCACTGATTATATTGTTCCATTTCTGGAAATGGATCATTGTGGGTACATTGGTGGTAATGGGATTCTCATTAATGTTCCAACGCTTACGGGAATTGACTGGTTGATTATTACCGAGGTACTTCAGTCTTCAAGTATCTGGTTAAAGTAGACATAGAAAAAAACGCCCTGATAATGGGCGTGTTATCTTTATACTGCATCCATGCTTATCACCTTGGAATTTAAATTATAAAAATCCAAGGACATATACATCCGGTTTCACCTTTTTTTTCGAACTCTATGGTTTTTTGTAAACTTCATAACCAGGGTACATGCAGCATGAGAGCTTTATTCCTGTTTCCGGATATCGGGTAAAAAGAACCAAGCCGCCAGGGCAAAGATTAATAACAGGGATGAGCTTAGCATTACAGTCAGTGGTTCGTTCAAACGTTCGGCCAAAGAGCCTGCAAGCAATGCCCCTAGAGGCATCGAACCCAGGAATACCAGGGAATATACACTCATCACCCGCCCGCGCAATTCATCAGGTACGTACGATTGCACTATGGCATTACTGTTATTGACCACCAACATAAAAGCCCAGCCAATGAACACCAGGATGACCAGCGATAGAGGCAGCCAGCGGCTGCAGGCAAAAGCGAACAGGGTGACTGGCATCATCAGGCTGCCAACCGCCCATAGCTTTCCTCTTATCTTCAACCTGCCAAATGATGCCAGCATCAGTGCGCTGATCAAAGCTCCAACCCCGCGTGCCGAGATCAACATACCGTTGGTCCTGACATCACCATGGAGTATGTCCCTCGCCCAGGCAGGAAGTAGTGTCATCATCCCGATCCCGAAGATGCTCACCAGGCCAACGAATCCTATCAGGCTGAGGATCAAACGATTGGAGAAGGCATATCGTAATCCTTCTGATAATTCGCTTAAAGCTGTTCTCCTTTGAGTGGGTTGTTTCACCACTGCAATTCGCATCAGGAGCAGAGCAACGATCACCGCGATGAACGACAACCCATTCAAAGTAAAACACCAGGCTGGTCCAAATTCTGCGTAAGTCAGCCCGGCTACCGACGGTCCGACTACAACCGCGATATTGAACATCATCGAGTTTAACGCAATGGCATTGGTCATGTCTTCCAGGCTGACCAGCTCCCTCACGAACGAGACACGTGCCGGCGCATCAAAAGCATTCGCGATCCCAAGAAAAAATGCCAGGATAATGACATGCCAGGGCTGCACATGCTTGGTGAATGTCAAGCCAGCCAGGATAAACGCCAGGATCATCATCATCGTTTGCGTGATGACCAGCAGCATTCGTCTGGACAGTCGATCAGCAATCACACCGCCGTAAAGGGTCAACAGCCATGCTGGGAAACCTCCAGCAAATCCCACCAGGCCCAGGTAGACGGGAGATCCGGTTAATTGGTAGATCAAATAACCCTGGGCAGTGCTCTGCATCCAAGTCCCAACCAGGGAGATCACCTGCCCGGAAAACCACAGTCGATAGTTATAGTGCTTAAGTGCTGCAAAGGTATCCTGCCAACGCAGGTTCATTTTCTGCCTTGTCAATCCTGCATCGTCTATCAACAGAATCCTCTTTAATCAATAACATTGCCGGCTAAGCCGGCGTAAATGAATTATACCCTCATCACCAAGAAGGTGAAACAATCTGGCATAGCCGGATCGTTTGGTGGTATCCCGTAACGAGGTATTTAGTAATAATAGATCCCGGTTGGGATTAATCCCGCTAAGTTCATCGTTCCACTGAGTGACACTGGTGGCAGGAAGCTGAGTTCTGCTGCGCAGGGTTTTGCAAACAGCCTGAGCCTTTAACTGGACGAAATGGAAAACGTTGACCATTCACCTTGCCAAACAGTTCATAAGTCCCATCAGGTAGAACCCGGATATTCCATAAAGGTTCACCTTTTTCTGTTAAGAGGATCGTGTCACCTGGTTTCAACTCGATGACTGGATTGAGCAGAGCCATACGGAAAGCAAGAGCATTAAGGTCAGTAACTATCTGGTTTTGTGGGAGTTCAGTCAATGTCCCGTGACATGTTCTACATCGAATATATTGAATATCCTTTTTGCTGCTATATAAATTACCATCCCCCATCACCTCATTGCGAGTGTGACAATCAATGCAATCGAGTGTCCATTCGCACCTCGTGAACTGGGCAATGGGTTGGTAATAATCGTGCAGCCTGTCAGTGGGATGATCCTGACGCTCTAAAAAAGTCATGCTCCTCAGGTCATAATTTCCTCGGTTATGGCATGTATTGCACTGTGAATAGGAGATCGCAGTAGTAAACGTGTGAACATTGTCCTCTGAGGTCGTATCTTTGATGTTTCGATCTGGCGTTTGGGTAGGTGTATGACACGCCGAACATCCGGTGAAATGAGCGTACTTATTTCCAGATCTGGGAATAGCAGAAAGATGACACTCCAGGCAGTTTTGAGCGAATGCTCGAATAGCTGGATTGGTCTCCTGGTTCGGTTTAAAAGCCGCGAGCTCGTTTATGTTGCTGATGCTCAGGGGATCCTGTACAGTAAATATGCTAAATCGAGCTTTCAGGTCAGGTTGAGCGCCGAATGTGTAACGGATATTGGCGATCGCCCCTGCATATGTTGCCTGGATACTGGTCGTCACGCGCGTAATGGCACCTGTGCTAATTTCAACGACCAAAGCAACCGCATAAACCTGGGCACGCGCCATGAGGTCGTTGGGATGGCATTGCTGGCAAGCCGCCTTTACATCCGCTAACGGGGGCACCATCCCCACATGGGCGATATCTTTCTCTACTGCTTGATTGTCACCAGCATGGCAGATATAGCAGAAATCACCGAAGGCGTGACCGGTATGCTAACCCTTACCATCACCATTGACCGGATCCTGTCCTTGTACCTCATGACAATTCTTGCATGAAGAAGCCTGCGAACCGCATTGAGCCTGGACAGGTTGTACCAGCATCGGGCAGCTGCCGCAGGCAACGAGCAATAAACCGATGGCAAGAGTGAGTGAATAAATCCTGTTTTGATGCATGCACTCCTCCTTGAAACCATTCAATGATTATGGTTTCGCTCTTCATGTAGATATATATTCGTCGATCAGGTTGGCTCGATAATGGATACGGTCACGCATAATGCTCCGTAATATGTCCAGGGCGTCTATGATGCGATGGTCGGCAATCGTGTATAACATCGTGGTACCTTGTCGATTGCCAATCACCAGGTTGCGGTCGCGCAACACCTTTAAATGACGTGAGATCGTAGGTTGAGATAGATCCAATGCCTGAGTTAGTTCAGTGACGTTATGCGGCTTCTCCGCGAGTGTATAGAGAATTATTAAGCGAGTAGGATCAGCCAACGCGGAACAGAGTTCGGCATGGAGTTGTGAAACTTCCTGGGCGATTGCAGATGATATCATTGGACATAACCTTATATAGATATTCGGATATATGCTTTATTTTATTTCATCTGAAAAAGAGAATATAGTACCATGTGTCACATATAATAATGCATATTGTCATATATATGTTACATTCAATTATTAGCATTTTACTACTATCATGTGATAGCATAGGCTTTATATAATTACCAGTGGAGTATATATGGCTGTGAATGATCGTAAAGCCTCGTTCATTGATGTAGCTGTTCGCTCACAAGAACTCCGTCAGGGACATGGGATATCCATCCGGGCGCTGGCGCAAAAAAGTGGACTTTCAGCCAACGCCCTCAGCATGATAGAGCGTGGCAAAACCTCCCCATCAGTAAGTATTTTGTATAAACTTGCTGATGCGTTGGAAACCCCGATTACAACTTTTTTCAGCCCGTCTGCAGAACGCAGACAGGTTGTTTTTATGAAATTATCAGAACACACACACGTACCCTTGCTTCGTGGCATCTGGGAGGGACTGGGTGGTGAGCATTTTATTGGTCGTGTCGAACCATTTATAATAACCCTGGAAACCGGGGCGGATAGCGGTCATCAATCCATGCTTCATAGCGGCCATGAATTTGTTTTTTTGCTTGCACGGACGACTGGAGTATCAGGTTGAAGAACAGGTCTATCCCATGGAACCAGGAGATAGTTTATTATTTTCAGCACATCTTCAGCATCGTTGGCGCAATGCCGGGAATACAGCGACGAATTTCTTAATTGTGCTTTCAAATTTTGCAGAAGGTGAAAAGTCCACTGCAATCCATATGGTGAAAGACAGAAATGAAAAAACACAGGTGTAAAGAATATTAACTCTAATAATAACCGATGGCGATTCCCTTCATCATTAATTGTTTAAAAGATTCCAACTTCAATCGGTTTTTTCCCACATCGTCCCTCCTCATGGCAACCTGATCTTGTTAATACCAAAATACCATATGTATGTTCTTTTATGATACTTACTTATTGATGTGAGACATAATATATGACCTACGCACAACGAACCGACCATCTAAAACCTGAGGGTGCCTATAAAGTGCTGGCTCGTGCCCAGCAAATGGAAGCAGAGGGAAAAGAGATTATTCACTTCGAGATCGGGCAACCCGACTACCAGACTTTCTCAAACATCAGCTTGGCAGGTATTCGTGCCATCGAGCAGGGACATACACGGTATACGCCCCCGGCCGGGATGCCCACCCTGTGCGAAGCTATCGCAAAAGACAGCGGAAAGCGCAGAGGCATTCAGATCCATCCCGATGAGGTCGTGGTCAGCCCGGGAGCCAAGCCCAACCTGTTCTTTCCTACCCTGGCGCTGGTCGAGCCCGGCGATGAGGTCATATATCCTGATCCCGGTTTTCCGACCTACGAAGCCATGATCCGCCTTGCAGGCGGTGTCCCCATTGCCGTACCATTGCAGGAAGAAACCAATTTTTCGTTTGATCTGGATACTTTCGACCGTTCGCTCAATACCCAAACCAAGTTGATCATACTCAACTCCCCGGGAAACCCTACTGGCGGGGTTATTCCACTACCACACCTGGAACACATCGCAGAGCAAGCCCAGCGTAATCAATGCTGGGTGATGTCCGATGAGATCTATTCCCGAATGGTGTATGATGGATTGAAGGAACATTCCATCGCTTCCCTGCCAGGCATGCAATCGCGCACAATCATTGTGGACGGTTTCTCGAAAACCTATGCCATGACCGGCTGGCGCCTCGGTTACGGCATCATGCCCATCGAACTCGCCCGGCGCGTTGAGCTGCTGCTCACCCACTCGCTGGGCTCCACCGCCCACTTCACTCAATATGCCGGATTGGAAGCGCTTGCCGGACCACAGGAAGAGGTAGATGCAATGGTGGCTGAATTCCAGCGCCGCCGGGATGTGATCGTGGCAGGTCTCAACTCCATTCCTGGTATTCGTTGCCAGAAACCACATGGCGCGTTCTATGTCTTTCCAAACATCCAGGAAACCGGGTTGACCTCCAACGAACTGGCAAACCTGATCCTGGAAAAAGCCGGTGTAGCTCTCCTGCCCGGTTCCGCTTTCGGAAAGTACGGTGAGGGCTACCTGCGCCTTTCATATGCGACTTCCATCGAAAACATCAAACGCGGGCTTTTAAGAGTACAGTCGGTTTTAGAAAAATTAAAGAAATAAATCCATAACTCTCGATGAAGAGAGACAACGGGAATAAATTGTCTGCCGCACGGGGAAATACCCCGTGCGGTAGTCTACAACAACGATGAAGTAGGAATATATTATCGTGTGTCGTGTCTAGGCATTCTGTCGCACTTTTTCATACCCAACCGTAAGCCGTTATACTGGTATAAGCTCGCCATGTAAACAGCGCGATCATCAGAACGAGGAATCCCGTGAGCCACAGCGGAAATGATACCCAAGTTTGCATACCAAGCATGGCATTAGTCAGCACGGCGAACAGGCAGAAAGAAGCCATTTGTTTGCGGCGCGAGCGCAATGCAGAAATGCGTGGTGCAATTTCTGCTCTTACTGGGTTGCCGCCCTCGACGAACAGAGAATCAATCTTCGGGTGAAGGTTGAAGTAGACATACGACAGAAGTGAGATAATCACCAATAGCAGTAGAAATTTTACTCCGAGGGTAGGATATGTGATAAATGCGCTCAGGTTCTGGTTACGCAGGAATACAAGCGCTAGACCCGTAAGAAACACGGTAGCCTGGAACACGTAGCATGGGATCGCTCGGTTCTTGATGAGATTCTCAAGATAAGTGTCAAGGCGATCCCCCAATGGTTGCCCCAAGCGGACACGTTGATTGACCGCCACGAGCGCATAAAAAGGCCAGGCCATCAGGACTGCGCTGATGACATGGACGACTCTAAGTACATCTATAAGAGTAGACATGGTTTTTCTCCTTTTGCAGCTTAATCCAGGTGAAACTCTTCAGCAGGTGTGATCGTGGCACCGCACCGCTTGAAGCCGGGCGTGAGAAACTCTTTCATCACATCATAGTTATCGGCTTCGACAAGGTTATACAGCACGTGCTCGGTGTATGCGGCAAAACCCATTCGGATTTTCAATCCCTTGATTTTCTTGATGTCTGCATGAAGGGCATCACGCCCACCTGCGTCAATTGTACAGTATTCTGGTGCATGCGTCTGGGTTATCAGAAATAACATAGCATCTCACCTCCTTTCAAACGACGGGATTTTTAAGATGATCGTCCTGTTCGTATTTAAAGTTATGCTACAGTCAAGACTATAGGTAATCAATCAGTTGTTTGCCTAAAAACCTATGCTTTCACTGCCAAAACTACCGAAATGTGATATATCTCATTGTTGTGGAGATCGAGGAGGGTTACTTGTAACGGTTTACCGTTCTCCGGGAGTTGATCACCCATAGGGGGGATGTTCGAGGTTACATAAACGACATCACCCACAAGTGGTAGAAGGAGGCCGGCAACTACCGCAAAACAACCTACAAGTGGCCTCTAGAAAGCTTCCTGGTAATCGCTTTAATCTGTCCGAGAATGAACGGAAACTATATATTTCGTCCTTACCGGTCTTCATCCATTCGAAGACACGTCCTTTCTCAAGTTTCTCGGATAACCAGATACCAGTCCAAACTAGTGAAAATAATCACACATTTTAGATTTAATTAGTTGACATTCTTTGCAACCCCCCCCCGTATATTTATAGATACGGCCTCTGTTAGTTTAATCCCTCAGTGCTTCTAAATCGGTTTATCCGTCGGTCACTCACCGTCGGGGATGCTGTAACTTATTGTTGATTTCTATGATGTTACTAATAAAGAAGTTTGCATTCTCCCCCTTTTTCTTTCAACATTAATGCTAACCTATTTTGTTAAACTCCATCAATCCCATAACTTTGACTTCATTAGACTCCACGGAAAGCTACCTGTGCCGGAATTCGCACTCACAACAGCCAGCCAGACGTTAGCCAAGTCGACGATGCTGGGATAGATCAGATAACGTGGTGACCACGACGGTCGGAATTTCGCTTTGTAATGATGCAGCCTTTTGAAGTTATAGAACTGGTTCACATTTTTATAGCGGAAGCCTTTTGTATCCATCCCAGCAAACGCCCCAGGAGGTTTACCCGCCAAAGACCGAGAGTTAGCAAACAACATGAACCAATGATGATAGCCAGCAGGACGAATGCTCCAATAATCTCGTAAATTTTCAAATCGTGCTGGATAAAGAGATAGATCAGCCCTATGACCAGGATAATTGTAAAAGCACCAAAATCCGCAACAAGTTGAAGCAGGGTACCAGCCGCGGTTCGCACTGGTGACTGCCCACGCCGGGAAGAAACATCTACAAAGAGTGCTGCCCCAGCCAAACCACCTGCTGGGGCAACCACGTTCACGAACAACGAGCCAAAGGTAACTGGTATTAACCCCCAGAATGTACTTCTCACCTCTACAGTGTCAAAAGCAGACTTATAAGAACCTGTGAATACAAATTAGACAACGACCTGGATGAGGGCAGCAGCAATTATCCAGTACCAGAGACCCCCAGTCAGTGTTTTAACCAATTTCTCGATCTCGGTGAAGCGACTGATGATGACCCACAGAAAGCCAACCAACAGCAGCCAGAATATCCAGCGACGTTTCATGGGACTCCATTCAACCCAGTCATGCTTTCGCCTACGCCTTACGTCAGGTGCATCTCCGCATCGATCATCCCAGTTTCTGAATTCGCGTGCATGGAAGAGAATCCCTGCCGGCTGCATAAATTCCTCATGACAGAATTTTCGGGAGACATGGTAGCCAGGATGCGCTTTATTTTCTCGTCTCGCGCGATCTGGATGAATCGCCCCATCAGTTCGCTCCCGATGCCCTGCCCCTGGAACTGGTCGCTGACTAGCATGGTAACCCGCGCTTCGTCGTCACCGCCGTGTAGTTTGCTTAGGCGACCGATCGCATAAATCTGCTTTGTACCATTTACGGTTTCAGCCTCCACCACGAGCGCGATCTCTCTATCGTAATCATTGTGGCAGATGCGTGCCATGCGTTCGTGGGTCACGCGCTGGTTGAGAAGCAGTGGTGATAAATACCTTAGATATACGCTCTGATCCGAGAGAGTTTCATGAAAATTTTTCACCAAGGGTTCATCCTCAGGTCTGATCGGGCGGATATTAACTGTCCTGCCATCTTTCATTTTCCAACGGGTTACATACTGGTTCGGGTACGGTCGGATGGCTAACTTGGGTAGGTTTTCCCTCGTCACTTCTGGTCCATACACTACCACACGTGCATCCAAAGCCAGCAGCCCCTCATGGGAGGCGATCAGTGGATTGATGTCTAACTCCCTAATACAACACTGCTCTACAATCAATTGACTGAAACGAACGAGAAGGATATCCAGAGCATCCAGATCCACCGGCGGTCTGCCACGAACCCCCTGCAAGGCTTCATATATTCGCGTACGCTCAACCATGCGGCGTGCCAGGGTGGTATTAAGCGGGGGCAGGCCCAGGGCGCGGTCTTTGAATACCTCTACCAGTTGCCCACCCATACCAAACAGCAGCACCGGTCCGAACTGCGGATCGATGCTGCTGCCCAGGATCAGTTCGTAACCTTGCATTTGTATCATCGGCTGAATGGTGACACCCAGAAAGTGCCCTGCCCCGGCTTTTTCGGAAATCGAAGTATGGATCGCCTCATAAGCGGCTTCAACCGCTGCCGCATCTTTAAGATTCAGCAACACACCGCCCACATCAGTTTTATGGGTGATTGTCTCAGAGTGCAGTTTGAGCACAACCGGATACCCTGCCTGATCTGCCAACCGAATCGCTTCCTTCGGATTGGCAGCGATATGCGTGGGAACGACCGGGATGCCATAGGCAGCCAATAGCTGTTTTGACTCCACCTCGGTCAGGATGGTTCGTCCTGCCTGCCGGGCTTCTTGCAGGATCTTGCCTGCTCTGTCACGATCGATTCCTTTGCCTTTACCGTTTTCAGGCTGACTGGGTGTTTCGTAGAGAGCGCGTAGATTGTCGGAATACTGCCACATATAAATAAATGCCTGTGCCGCTGAGTCTGGATAAGCGAAGGTTGGGATGTTTGCCTTGGCAAGTATCGACTCACCTGCCTCAATATCCTCACCACCCATCCAGGAAGCCAGGACGGGCTTGTCATATGTTTGGCCATATTGCTTTAGAGCCTCGGCCGTGGCAGTCGGGTCGGTCATCGCCTGCGGGGTTAAAATGACCAACAAGCCATCACTGTTCGCATCCTGGGCAGTGATCTCCAGCGATTGAGCATAGCGCTCCGGACTGGCATCCCCCAGGATGTCAACCGGGTTATTATGGCTCCATTGTGGTGGTAGGATCTTGTTGAGCGTCTGCATTGTTTCGTCAGATAGTGAGGTCAATTTACCGCCGCTGGAAATAAGCGTGTCGGTCGCCAGCACTCCCGGTCCACCAGCGTTGGTCAAAATAGTGAGATGTGGTCCTTTTGGGCGTGGTTGTTTGGCAAGCACTTCGGCAACCGAAAAGACATCACCGATGGTGTTAACACGCAGGACTCCGCAGCGCCGAAAAGCCACCTCCAGCACTTCATCGGAACCGGTCAGGGAACCGGTATGAGAAGCCGCAGCTCGTGCCGCGCCTTCCGTACGTCCTGGTTTAATTACGATGATGGGTTTGGTCAGTGCAACTTCACGTGCCGCAGACATAAAAGTTCGTGCATCGCCAATGGTCTCCATGTAAATGACGATACTATCCGTATGAGGATCGTCAGCCAGGTAATAGATCAGGTCGCCCCAACCGACATCCAACATCGAGCCGATGGAGACAAAAGCCGAAAAGCCGACATGTTCACGGAATGACCAGTCAAGCACTGCTGTACATAGTGCCCCTGATTGGCTGATGAAAGCCACATTACCAGGGTTTGCCATTGCATTCGCAAAGGTCGCATTCAAACCTGTGAGCGGATTCATCACGCCCAGGCAGTTGGGGCCGACAATGCGCATCTTTCCCCGGCGGGCACGCTCCAGGATCTGTCGCTCAAGCTCGGCACCTTCCGCTCCAACCTCCTTGAAACCTGCTGAGATAATGATGGCACCCTTCACCCCCATATTCACACATTCCTCGACCAGGTTTGGAACGGTGGGCGCGGGAGTAACGATCACCGCCAGATCAACAGGGTCAGGGACTGAGGAGATAGTAGGGTAGGCTTTGATCCCCAATACTGCAGGATATTTTGGATTGATCGGGAAGACCGCACCTCCGAACGGGCTGCTGATCAGGTTCCACAGGATCGTCCGCCCAACGCTGTCAGCTTTTTCAGTCGCCCCGATAACCGCTACATTCTTAGGTGCAAAGATGGCTTGTAATGTCCGCGGTGTGTAGCGGTAAACATCGTGCGCCGGGTCAAATAAAGCCTGGTTGGATGATTGAGGAAGATCAAGTTTGTGCATGGGTTTCCTTCATTTTCAATTGACACAGATGGTAAGTATAGACGCAAATATATGAACCCTCAAGTGAGAAAGATAATAAAATCAAGTAATCAGCAGTTAATAAATATATCACATATGCACCCAATACAATCCGTGTGCGGCTTCTCGTGTTAATATGTAACAAAGCCCTTCCTCCAGAATATGAGGAAGGGCTTGTATGTGTTTGTCGGGTTTACATTCCTACTGCTCATATGGCAGTAAGCCAGATACTATCTAATATCGTTATCGATCCATATACCCGTACTCCCAGCATTGGTACTCCATTCCAGCCGGACTGACGACCTTCAACAGACCTGAGTCATCTTTATTTGATTGGTAATGGGACAAGTATATTTTTACTTTTTGCATTACTCTTTCCGCGTTCCATCTCGAGTGGTGGAAAGACTGCCAGGATTGATACTGGTTTGTCTGTTCATCCTGGGTTGCCATCCGACAGGCGAGGACTGCACCGACCTGATCTCGGACGTCGGAGGGAATTGTTATTGATCTATATTCCTTAGCAAGGATTGGTACTGCATCTGCTGATAATGATGCCAGATACTGGACATCCAGGACATCCCCATCTGATGCTCTGTTGACGTTTTGATGCACGATGAACGCATCCACATTGAGCAGATTGAGCGAGACAGTAAAACCTATCGCAGCCAACAGGGCAGCATTGGCAAAGGAACGCTGACGTCGCAATACTTCCAGAAGGACCACTGCCACCAGCAAAGCACCCAGCCAGATCATGAAGACGTGCGGGTACGTGCGCAGGCGGGAAAAACCGTAAACCGCCTCATACAGCACCAGTCGTTGATACGCCGATACCAGCATCACGAGAATCAGAACCACCAAACCAATGCCTGTTCCGGAAAAAGCCTTCTGCTGCCAGGTGTTGATACGCCTCGTGATCGTGCTTAGACCCAGGAACAACAACAGGCTGGAGAATGCCACGGTTACCAACTCGCCGAATCCACGCCTGGCATATTCCGAATAAGTATATCCTTCCAGTGTGATATTGGTCTGTCCACCAAAAAAGTACTGGAACTGGATCACGACAAAGGTCAAGAAAAGCAAGATGACACTACCCAGGACAATAGCTGTTTCGGTGAAACCCAAGAATGGAGCAAAAAGAGGCTTTTCCATACCATGCAGGCTATTATCCAGGCTCTGGCTGGCAGCATGCAAAAAGATCCCTGCCAACATATAGGCACCAACAAGGATATAGGCACCCCGGAAGAGATACTCGGGTAATCTCTCAAGCCTGAACAGGGTGACGAAA
>Ga0315285_10003247_pt1 | contig 17006 bp, 15 predicted proteins | sample YL17G09_36_MG_FD_203698 | JGI IMG/M metagenome (GOLD analysis project Ga0315285, IMG submission 203698) | Sediment microbial communities from Yellowstone Lake, YNP, Wyoming, USA - YL17G09_36 | ecosystem: Environmental > Aquatic > Freshwater > Lake > Sediment | place: USA: Wyoming | collected... | reverse complement strand
AGGTCCTCCGTCCACAAGGGGCCTTTGCCGTTTCCACGAGCGCCGTGGAAGCGTGGGCCTTCGACCTATCCCAAGCCCGTCAACTGCTTGAGGAGCACTTTCGGGTAAGATCTCTGGCGGGCTTCGGCCTGGATGGCATGGACCTGGCGATCTCAGCGGCCGGAGCGCTCCTCCACTATGTCCGGAAGGTCAGGAAGGACTCCGTCAGCCTCATTCATAGGATCCGCTTCGTTCATTCCGGTGACCATCTCGTGATGGATGCGGCGACGGTGAGGAATCTGGAGCTCGTCCGGAATATCCGAGACGGACGGCAGAAAGACACGCTTCTCGAAGTCATGGACCTGACCATGACTTCCATGGGGGGGCGGATGCTCCGCGGCTGGCTTTTAGAGCCCCTTTGCGATGCCGGAATGATCAACGCCAGGCTGGACGCCGTTGAGGAAGCCTTGCGCTTGACCATCGAAAGGCAGGAAGTCCGCGAGGAGCTCAAGGGGATTCATGATTTGGAAAGGCTGACGGGCAAGATCTCTCTCGCGGCCGCCCATCCGAGGGATCTGGTCTCCTTGAAGAAGTCCCTCGAGCCGCTGCCGCGGATAAGGGGAAAGTCCAAGGGCTTTTCGGCGGGGATCTTCCGGGAGGTCCTGGAGCGATGGGACGACGGCCGGGATATCGCCGGGCTCATTGACAGGACGATCCTTGACGAACCGGCCTTCCTGACCACGGAAGGTGGGATCGTCAAGGAGGGTTTCAGCGCCGATCTAGACGAGCTGAGGACGGTGTCGAGGTCCGGTAAGGCTTTCATCGCGCTCCTGGAGAAGAGGGAAAGGGAGCGAACGGGCATCTCCTCTCTCAAGGTCCGTTACAACAAGGTTTTCGGTTTCTACATCGACGTCACGAAGCCCAATCTCGACATGGTCCCGTCCGATTACATTCGCAAACAGACGCTCCTGGGATCGGAGCGCTTTTTTACGCCCGAACTCAAGGAGCATGAAGAGAAGATCCTTCACGCCGAGGAGCGCATGGCCGAACTGGAGTCCAGTATCTTCCTCGAGACCCGGGAAGCCGTGGCGCGCGAGACGACGAGGCTCCAGAGAATTGCCGAGGACGTGGCCCGTTTGGACGTCCTCCTGGCGCTCGGCGAACTGGCCTCCCGGCGGAACTATTGCCGACCGACGGTTGATGAAAGCGATACCCTCGGCATTACCGGCGGCCGGCACCCGGTCATCGAGGTCACGAACGCCGGGCCGTTCATTCCGAACGACACGCACATCGACTGCCGGGATGACCAGATCCTGATCATCACGGGGCCCAATATGGGCGGAAAATCGACGTATCTCCGGCAGGTGGCGCTCATCAGCATCATGGCCCAAATGGGGTCGTTCGTGCCGGCGTCGGCCGCCTCGCTTGGCCTCGTGGACCGGATCTTTACCCGTATCGGAGCCATGGATCTCCTCAGCGCCGGGCAGTCGACGTTTATGGTCGAGATGTTGGAGACGGCGAACATCCTGAACAGCGCTACCCCGAAGAGTCTCATCCTTCTGGACGAGGTCGGACGCGGGACGAGCACATTCGACGGCTTGAGCATCGCCTGGGCCGTGGCCGAGCACCTCCACGAGAAGGAGAGCCTCAGGGCCAAGACGCTGTTCGCCACGCACTATCACGAGCTGACGGAGTTGGCCTTGACCCTCAAGCGGATCAAGAACTACCATGTCTCCGTCAAGGAATGGAAGGAGGATGTGATCTTCCTGCGGAAGATCGTTCCCGGACCTTCTGACCAGAGCTATGGAATCCACGTGGCCAAGCTGGCGGGGATTCCTCGCGAAGTGATCGACCGGGCCAGGGAGATCCTCTTCAACCTGGAGAAACAGGAATTCGACGAATCAGGGCAGCCCCGGATGGCCTATCGTTCACCAGGCCGCGGCGACCGCTCCCAGAGGCTGCTCTTTCCCGAAGACCGGGAATTCGCGACCCTCGAAGAGATCAAAGACAGGCTCGAGAGCTTTGACCCGGCCGCGATGACCCCCCTTGAAGCGTTGAACCTCTTGAACGAGATGAAAACCGGGTTGAAAAAGGCGGGAAGAGATTAGAGATCGTCCGATTCCCCCTTGATCTGGAAACCGTCCTCTGTCTCGTCAGCATCTTCTTCCTCGTCTTCCGTCTCTTTGTCCTCTTCGAAGGGAGCGTCGCCGACATCCTCTTTCCTTTTCTCGAGCGCGACGTCGAATTCGTCCTTGTCCTCGAACCGTCTCAGGTAATTAGCGGCGGAGTCGCTGTAGCAGAGTTCGAGACAGTCTTCCTCAATCTCGCAAAAGACGGACATGCTGTGTCCGGTCTGGAGGTTGCCCACGGTTTCGACGACAGTCGCGGCCTTCTTGACGGCGTCCAGCGTCAGCCAGCTCGAAACTTCGATCTCGTCCATATCACGCTCCCTAAGAGAATAAATATCCATTTTTCCCGAATTGTCAAGTCGACTTCCTTCTCAAACGATGACGCCGACTTTTGGCGGTACCCGGAATTCCGACTTGCGTCCGATCGGCAATTTTGGGTCGGGAGCCGAGCGGAGTGTCGGCCGGCCGCGTCCTCAGCCAGGACCAGGCGATCCGGGCCGTGGACTTCAGGAACACCATCATCATCATGACGTCGAACCTGGGGAGTCAGGTCATCAAGGAGCTCAACCGGGACTATGCGGCCATGGAACGGGAGGTCCGGAAGATCCTAGCCGGGGATTACAGGGAAGGGCATACGGTCGCGGTCGACGTCGACGGGAAGGACGGGCTCGTCTTCGGGAAGAGGCAGGACAATCCGCGCGAAGACGGCATTTGACAAAGCCTGCTCATATAGAGTAAACATATAGGAAATATCAATGGAGGCCCAGATGAAAAATGGAAAACTATCTTTTGCAGCGCTCCTGGCGCTGTTGGCCCTGGTCCCGCTTGCTTGGAGCAACGGCCTGAACCTCAATAGCCTCGGGACGAGGGCCCTGACCATGGGAGGCGCCTTCGTCGGACTGGCCGACGACTTCAGCGTCGTCTTCTGGAACCCGGCCGGAGCGGCGGGTTTCAAGTCGAAATACTTCGGCTTCTACGGGACCGACCTGATCCCTACGAATAAATACAGGCTGGACGTCCCCTTGCGGGGGAGCGGCACGACCCTTGTCAACGCCAAGACCAAGATGAGCCATTACCTGGGCGGAATGGCCGCTTATTATCATCCCGTTTCCGATAGGCTTGTCCTGGGGGTCGGCGTCACCACGCCGTCCGGCCTAGGCGCTAACTGGGAGGGATCCGACTTCGCCGCGCTCACAGGGAACAAATCCTACGATTGGACCAGCAAGGTCGGGATGGTGAGCATCTCCCCGCTCATCGCGTACAAGATCAACGACATGATCTCCGTCGGCGCGACCCTCAACGTCAATTACGGCATGTTCTCCACCAAGATGCACGCCGGCGAAGCCGAGCTCCCGGTCCCGCCCTATGCTCTTGACCTCGGGCAATATGAGGAAAGCATGAATGGATGGGGCCTCGGCGCCACCTTCGGTGTTCTCGTCAAACCGTCCCAGGCCGTGAGCTTCGGGCTCACGGTCCGGACACCGAGCACGGTGAAGTTCAAGGGTGACGCCCAGATCTCGAACCTTTCGCGGCTGGGATACAGCGGAACCTCGGCCCTCAAACGGGACCTCACGTTCCCCCTCTGGATTGCCGGCGGTGTCGCCGTCCGTCCGATGAACAAACTGCTTCTTACGGCTGACGTTCAATGGACGAAATGGTCCACGATCAAGACCTTGAACACGGATTTCACCGACCCGGCCTGGAAGGCCCTTATGCGACAGAGCGGCCAGGACGTCCGGAAAATGGACTGGGCGGACAAGGCCCAACTCCGTTTCGGAGCCGAATACCTGCTGAGCGGCTCCCTGGCCCTGAGGGCGGGCTATTATTATGACCCGACCCCTTCGCCCGACACGACGATTAATGTCCTCCTCCCCAGCTATACTTTCAACAACGTGACGTTCGGCGTCGGTTATAAGATCGCGGGCCTCCAGCTGGACTTCGGGCTCGAATACCTCATGGGGAAGGAACGCAACGTTGACTTCATGAAGACCGTCACGGACCCCGCCTTTGAATCGGCCATGCCCGGGACGTTCAAGATGCTCCTCGTCGTGCCGAACGTTTCCGTCGGTTTCAGGTTCTAACATGAAAAGGTCCTATTTCATCTTAGCGGGGCTTCTGTTCGCCCTCGGCATGCCCCTCTTAGCCCAGGTCGATTATGATGAGTTCTTCCTGGACAAGGCCATGCGGGTCGACCTCTACCTAACGGGGGATGCCAGGGAAGAGCTTGTCACGATCGATCACATCTACCAGGAAGGGATATGGCCGGAAACCCCCACCCGGCTCGTCGAACCCTTTGAAAACGGCCGCTTCGCCGTCAAGGTTTACGACGTGGCCTCCAACCGCCTGATCTACTCCCGGGGGTTCGATAGCATGTTCGGGGAATACAAGACCACGACCCCCGCCCTTAACGGCCTAAAGAGGGTCTTCAACCGGTCGGTGCGTGTTCCTTATCCGCGCCGCCCCGTGCTCTTTGTGATCGAAGCGAGGGACAGGAAAAACATCCTGCATCCGCTTTTCACCGAGACGGTTGACCCTTCCGACTACCACATCATCACGGAAACGACCTCAGGCGGGGCCATCATCTACGAAGCGTTGAAAAACGGCCCCCCCCGGAAAAGCGTAGACCTCGTCTTCGTGGCCGAAGGTTACACGGCTGAGGACAAGGACAAGTTCAGGTCCGACGTGGACCGATTCACGGGGTGGCTCTTCGAGATCGAGCCCTACAGAAGCGCCAAGGCCGTGTTCAATGTGACCGGAATCATGCGGCCATCCCCCGAGCGGGCCATGGACGAACCCAGGCAGGGGGCTTATAAGAAAACGGGCCTTAACGCCTCCTTCAACGCCTTTGATCTCGACCGTTACATGTTGATCGAGGACGGCCACCGGCTGCGCGAGGTCGCCGCCGAGGTCCCTTATGACGCGATCGTGGTCATGGTGAACAGCAAGAGGTACGGCGGGGGAGGGATCTACAACGACTACTGCGTCACCACCGTCGACAACGAGAGGAGCAAGGCTGTCTTCGTCCACGAGTTCGGACACTCCTTCGCCGGTCTGGCCGACGAATATTACGCCTCCGATGTCTCTTACAACGATTTCTACCCCAAGGGCGTCGAGCCCCTCGAGCCTAATATCACGGCCCTCCTTGACCCGCGGCGCGTGAAGTGGGCGGACCTCCTGTCGCCCGGTATCCAGGTCCCCACGGAGTATGGGAAAGAAAGGATCGAAGCCCTTCAGGCTGAAGCCCGGAAGATCCTGCAGGAAGCGGCCCGGGACGTTGAGTCTGCCAAGGCCAAAGGGTTGAGCGAGAAGGAGATCAAGAAGATCCAGGAAAGGTCTGCGCAAGCTGTCAAAGACATTCAGGCGAAGATCGAGGCCGTCCGGAAGGAATACGCTTCGGTCGCCGACAAGGTCGGCGTCTTCGAGGGGGCGGGCTACGCCTCCAAGGGACTCTTCAGGCCCATGGTCGACTGCCTGATGATCTCGAGCCCGAAACAGGAGTTCTGCCTCGTTTGCCGGAGAGCGATCACGCGTATGGTCGATTACTACACGGGGAATTGAGGCGGAAATGAAAAATGGCCAGGGGCGGAATTGAACCGTCGACGCAAGGATTTTCAGTCCTTCGCTCTACCAACTGAGCTACCTGGCCATGTCTCCCGAACGACCGCTCGGGCGCAAACAGTATAGTTATCCGCTGAGCCTAAGTCAAACGTAAAATCGCCCATCCCGGCCTTGACGTATTTTCGGTCCCATGTTACGTTCGAACCGCCATGAAGATCGCTGCCCTCCTTCCCCACGTCGAGGTGTTCGGAGGCGTGCGCCGGTACCTTGAGCTCGGCAACGCGCTCGTCCGCCGGGGCCACAGCTTCGTCCTTTTCACGCCGGAAGGCGTTCCCCCGGCGTGGCTCGAGTTCTCCGGCGCCGTCAGGCCTTTTTCCGCCCTCGGGGAGGAGCCCTTCGATCTTGGACTTTGCAGCGAGTATTCCATCCTTGACGCCTTCGACCGGCTCCGGGCGGGGACCAGGTTCTTCTACTTCGTGCTGGAAGGCCACAAGATGGAAAAAGATGTCGCCCGGCGGCCCTACCGCTTTCTGGGCAATTCCGAAGGCATCTGCCGTCGCGTGGAACTGAAATACGGCGTCGTCTGCCACCGGGCCCCCGGGGGGATAAATCCGGAGCTTTTCCACCCCGTCGTCGTCCCGGAAGCGGAGCGGCCGGCCGAAGGGGAGTTCCGCGTCCTTTGTTATGGCCGGATTTATAAACGAAGGAAGGGTGTCGGCCGCGTCATCCGGGCCGTCGAGGGCCTTTCGGAGGAATTCCCCGGAATTCGCCTCGTTTTTTTCGATTCCCTCGTCGGACGGGACAGGTGTGACCCCCGTGCCCTCATCAAGACCCGCGTCCCTCATGAGTTCCACATCGACCTCCCCCAAGGCCGGATGGCCTGGCTCTTCTCCAGATCCGACGTTTTCGTCAATGCCGAGCGGAAGGCCGGATGGTCCAATACGACCGCCGAGGCCATGGCTTGCGGTCTCCCCGTTGTCTGCACGCCGAGCGGGACACGGGATTTCGCTTTTAACGGCCGGACTGCCCTCGTCGTTCCCAGGCCGTACGCGTTCCTCCTCCGTCGCCGGATCCGGAAGCTTATCGGGGACGAGACCTTGCGCCGCCGCCTGGCCGCGGGGGGGCGGGAAAAGATCATGGAGTTCACCTGGGACTTCCTGGCGGTCCGCCTCGAGGGGATATTCCGCAACCCCTGAAATTGCATTCGTCCACCTGTTATGGTATCCTTTCCGGCGGAGGAGAGCGCTCCATGGAAGAGAAAGAGCTTAAAGAACTTCTAGCCAAGGAAAGCCTGGATTTTAGGAGAGCGTTCGAGGAGCACCAACGCTGCGAGAAGGCCCTCGAAACGCTGACGGCGAAGCCTTTCCTGACCGACGAAGAAGAGCTCGAGGAGAAGGAACTCAAGAAAAAGAAGCTCATCCTCAAAGACAGAATGTACCAGATGATGTTCGAGTACAGGAAGTCCCTCTGAATTCTCCCGGAATGATATGACCAAAACCCGGAAATATCGATTTGCCATCATCGGAACCGAACCGCTCCGGGGCATAACCATCGCCCGTTCCCTGTTTCCCGCCTCCCGGGTAAAGGCATGAAAGACGTCTATCGGCTCCTTAAACTCACCCTGAAAGAGAAGAAGCTCCTCTTCCTTTCCTTCGGATCATCCCTGTTCGTGGCCTTTTTCACCTACCTTTTCGTGGACATGATCCAGCCGATCATGGACAGGATGTTCCTCAGGACGCCCGCTCCCGCGATCCCGGAAAAGGCCCGGCTGATGGACTTCGTTTTCAGGACGTTCAACGTGACCGAGGCGGATGTGACCAGGGTCCTACCCGTCATCCTGGTCGTCGTCATTTTCGGAAAGGGCCTGTTCACCTTCCTTTCGGCCTTTTTCATGAAAGCCGTGGGCCACAAGGTCGTTAAAACGATGAGGGACGACCTCTATGAACATGTTATCTACCAGTCGACGAGCTACTTCGACCACGCGCCGACGGGGGACCTGATGTCCCGGCTGACCAATGACGTCGAGAAGATCCAGCAGGCCTTGTCCGGGAGCATGGGAGACATGATCGAGGAGGTCTTTATCCTCATCGCCCTGCTTATCGGCATCTTCATCCGGGATTTCCGCCTGGCCGTCGTGTCCTTCGTCGTCGCCCCCCTGGCCGCGCTCCCGCTCGCGGTCTTCGGCCGCCAGCTCAAGAGGAAGAGCCTTTCAGCCCAGGTCAAGATGGGCCAGATCTACGGCATCCTTCACGAGACGATCACCGGGAACAAGATCGTCAAAGCCTTTACGACGGAGCAGTTCGAGATCAAGAAGTTCTTCAAGGCGACGGCCGGATACTTGCGGACAAGCATCAAGATGGCCTGGATCGGCAGCCTCTCCTCGCCATTCATGGAATTCCTGGGCGGCGTTGCCGGGGCCTTCATCCTCTGGGTGGGGACGAAGCGGATCGCCGAGGGGGCCATCAGCCCCGGTGACTTCAGCGCCTTCGTCACCGCCATGTTCCTGATGTACATGCCGATCAAGCGCCTAAGCAAAGCCAATAATGTCATCCAGCAGGCCGTGGTCTGCCAGGCCAGGATCCAAGAGGTCCTCGACAGCCCTCCCCAGGTTCAGGACGGCTCCAACGCCTATCCGCTCCCACCGGTAAAGGGCCGCATTCGCTTCGAGAACGTTTCCTTCTCCTACAACCAGACCCGTCTGGTGCTGGACGGCATCGACTTCGAGGTGCCGCCGACGGAGACCGTGGCCATCGTCGGGCTGAGCGGCGCCGGGAAGACCACGATCATCAATCTCCTATCGCGTTTCTACGAGCCGACCTCCGGCCGGATCCTGGTCGACGGAATCGACATCCGGGATGTGACCCTGACTTCCCTCCGGGCCAGGATCGGGCTCGTGACCCAGGAGATCATCCTGTTCAACGAAACGATCCGGGACAATATCGCCTACGGCCTGGCGAACGCGGCCCAAGACAGGATCATCGAGGCCGCCAAGGCGGCCAAGGCCCACGACTTCATCCTTCAGCTCCCTGAAGGGTATGCCGCCAAGGTCGGCGAGCGAGGCGGCCTGCTCTCAGCGGGACAGTGTCAAAGGCTGGCCATCGCCCGGGCTCTGCTTAAGGACCCGCCCATCCTGATCCTGGACGAGGCCACCTCGGCTTTGGACGCTGAGTCTGAGCACCTCATCCAGGAAGCCCTGACGTACCTCAGGAAGGGGCGGACGACCATCATCATTGCCCATCGCCTGTCCACCGTGAGGAGCGCCGACCGTATCCTGGTCATCGATGGAGGGCGGATCGCCGAAACGGGGACGCACGACGAACTCTGCCGGAGGAACGGACTCTACCAGAAGCTCTATGACCTTCAATTCCCGGAAGACGAGGAGATATCCCATTGATCCAAGGTATGACCGGCTTCGCCGAAAAGAATTACGCATCCGGGTCTCTGCGCCTCAAAGTGACCATCAAAAGCCTGAACCACCGCTTCTTTGATTGGGCCTACCGTGGAACTCCCCTGGGTGACGTGGAGAACAGGCTCCGGGCCATCTGCCGGTCGAGGTTCCAGCGCGGGAGGCTCGATGTTTTCTTAGAGATGAACTTCCTCGACCCGGAGATTTGGAATTTTTCGATTAATGAGGCCCTCCTCGAGAAAGTCCTTTCTTCCCTGGAGAGGGTCGCTTCGAAGCTGAAGAAACCTTTCGACCTTTCCCTGGATCAGATCCTGAAGATCCCCCAGATCGTCGATCTGAGCCGAAAGGAGATGTCGGCGGCTGATGTCGCCTTTATCGAGAAATGTTTCGCGGCCACTTTGGACGAGGTCGTGAAACAGAGGGTCCGGGAAGGACGGCAGACGGTCCGGCAACTCGGCCTCCACATCCGGGAAATCGGGCGCTCGGTGGCCCGGATCGAGAGACTCTTCAAGCGACAGCCGGCGCTCATCCGGGGGAAATTGAGGCAACGGCTCGCGGAATTGAACCGCGGCGCCTCGGTCTCCGAGGAGCGGCTGGCCGAAGAAACCGCTTATCTGATGCAGCGCTATGACTTGGCCGAAGAGATCCTCCGGCTGAAAAGCCACTTGGGCACTCTCCGGGAGCTGATCGGCCCCGGAAGTCAGGGACCGGTGGGGAAGAAGCTGGATTTTCTTGCCCAGGAGATCACCAGGGAGGCCAACACCTCGAGCTCGAAGTCCCAGGACATCGAGATCATCAAGGAGGGTCTGGCCATCAAGAACCAAATGGAGAGCATCCGTCAGCACGTCCAAAACATCGAGTGACGGAGCACGGGGGGCATCATGCTATTCGTGGTCAGCGGCCCATCGGGATGTGGCAAGTCCACGCTCATCGGCCGCGTCATGGGGGACCTCGGGGACGTCCGGTTTTCTGTATCCTTCACGACGCGGCGGAGAAGGGCGACCGAGGTCGACGGACGGGAATATCATTTCGTTTCGAAGAAGGCATTCGAGGCGATGATCCAGGAGGGCCGGTTTCTGGAGTGGGCCATTGTCCACGGCCGGCATTACGGGACCTCACGATCCGAGGTCGATGAGAAGGCCGCGACCGGGGACGTTCTTCTGGATATCGATGTCCAGGGGGCGCGCCAGGTCCGAGCGAGCGGCCGCCCGGCCTCTTTCATCTTCATCATGCCGCCCGTATTCGAGGAACTGCGCCGACGGCTCCTCAAAAGGAGAACCGAGGACAAGGCGTCGCTTTCCAAGCGGCTGGCGGACGCCTGCAAGGAGATCCAGGCCTATCCGGAGTTCGACTTCGTCGTGATCAACGAGGACCTGGAGAAGGCCGTGGCGGATCTCAAGTCCATCATCCTCGCCTCCAGGCGCCGCCCGGGGTCGCGTAAGGAGAGGATCGAGGGGATCTTCCGCAGTTATTTCCCGGAGGGGGGCCGAAGATGAAAGAACGGAAACCCATAGGGAATAATGATTCGAAGATCGTGGCCTTGGGCGTCACGTCCTCGATCAGCATCTACAAGGCGTGCGAGGTCCTCAGGGGGTTCCAAAAAAAAGGCTGCCGTGTCCGTGTCGTCATGACCCGGAACGCCGCCCGGCTCGTTTCGCCCCTGCTCTTCAGCGCCCTATCCGGCGAGGACGCCATCGTGGACCTTTTCGATGAACGCGTCTCCCGCCGGGTGGGACACGTGGTCCTGGCCCGGGAGATCTCCCTCCTCTGCGTGGCCCCGGCCACGGCCAACATCATCGCCAAGTTCGCCTCGGGTGTCGCCGATGATTTCCTTTCGACGCTCTACCTGGCGACCCGCTGCCCGGTCCTCGTCGCCCCGGCCATGAATGAGGCCATGTACCTCCATCCCCGGACTTGGGAGAACCTCCGTAAGCTCAGGGGCGCCGGGGTGGAGTTCGTCGAGCCGGAGAAGGGATACCTCGCTTGTCACGACGAGGGTTGGGGGAGGCTGGCGTCCCCGGAGCGGATCGTCAAGGAGGGGCTGAGGATATTGGCCCGGACGGAGAGCTTGAAGGGGATACGAACCCTCGTCACAGCGGGACCGACCCGGGAGTACCTCGACTCCGTCCGCTTCCTATCGAACGCGTCCTCCGGCAAAATGGGCTACGAGATCGCCCGGGAAGCCGCCTCCCGGGGAGCGGACGTGACGCTCATCTCGGGACCGGTCCAGATCGTTCCTCCGGCGGGGGTCCGGGTGGTCAAGGTCCGCACGGCCGCCGAGATGGAGAAGGAGGTCCTGGCGGCCTACCCCGGTTCCGGGCTGGTCGTCATGGCCGCCGCCGTATCCGATTTCCGGTTCATCGGGACGGCTCGGCAGAAGATCGGGAAGCGGGGCCTGGCCGGGAAGGTCGACTTGGTCGAGACGCGCGACATCCTAAAAACACTCGGGGGAAAAAAGAAGGGAAAGGTGCTCGTGGGGTTCGCGGCGGAGACCGAGGAGACCGTCCCCCATGCCATCCGGAAGATGAAAGAAAAGAAGCTTGACCTCATCGTGGCCAACAATGTGGGGGAGGAGGGAATCGGGTTCGAGTCCGACGATAACAAAGTCTTCATCATACGTCCGGACGGGAAGGTCCTGCCAACGGAAAAAATGAGCAAACGCGAGATCAGCCGGGTCGTCCTGGACCAGATCGAGGCCGTCCTTGAAGAAAAAAGAAAATGACCCCCTGAAGGCTGCGGGAGACAGGTTGGCTTTCTTCCAAGAAATGGGAGCGAGTTTCGTCCTGGGCCGGAGAAAGAAACCCCCGATCGTCTCCGCGACGACTCCCGATGCCGTCCGGGCGGTCGAACGCGTCCGTGTTCCTGAGCCGGCCGGCGCCTTCCCGCCGCCGCTGGTCTCCTTCCCAGAGCTCGAGGAAAAGGTCCTGTCCTGCCGCCTCTGCCCCCTGTCCTCTCTGAGGACCCGGGCGGTTCCCGGAGAGGGGGATAAGAAGGCGGAGTTGATGTTCATCGGCGAAGCCCCGGGCCGGGATGAGGATGCCCAAGGACGCCCCTTTGTCGGGCGGGCCGGCCGGCTCCTGACGAAGATCATCGAAGCCATGAAATGGAAGCGCGAAGGGGTCTTTATCACGAATGTCGTCAAGTGCCGTCCTCCCGACAATAGGACCCCTCTTCCGGACGAGGTGGAGAAATGTTCCCCCTATCTTGTCCGGCAAATTGAGCTCATCCGGCCAAAGGTGATTGTGACCTTGGGAAAGGTGGCGACGGACGTCTTCATCCCCGGCCGGAAGAGCATGGGGGAGCGAAGGGGCAAGTTCGTCGATCACCAGGGCATCAGGATCATGCCGACCTTCCATCCTTCCTATGTCATCCGCAACGAAGGCAACAAGGAGATCAAGAAAATGGTCTGGGAGGACATGAAGCTGGTGATGGAATTTCTTGGCAAGAAGTGACCGTGTTCGCCAAGGTCGTGTTCCCGCTTCCTGTCGACCGGTCCTTTCAATACGGGATCCCCGAAATCCTTCTGCCTGCGATCAAGCCCGGATGTCGTGTCATCGCTCCGTTCGGACGCAGGTTGCTGACGGGTTTCGTTGTGGCCGTCGTCGAAGGGTCGCCGGCCGGCGGATTCGAGCTCAAAGACATCCGTGAGGTCCTTGACAAAACTCCGTCGTTCTCGGCGGGCTTTCTGCGCTTCACGAAGGCATTGAGCGCCCGTTCGTTCGCTCCCTGGGGGGAGGTCCTCGCGGCTGCCCTGCCGCCGACGCTCGTCCCCAAGGACCGGAGGAAGGTCGCGTGGACTCCCGCCGGCCTGGCGGCCCTTGAGAAGGGGGCCCTCGGGAAGAGGGAACGGAAATTAGCGTCCTTCCTTCCGCGCGGCAGGGCCCTCAGCCCGGCATTCCTGGCGAAAAAAATGGGGGTCAAGAGTCTTTCCTCCCTCCTCGCGCGTCTGGAGACCGAAGGGCTTCTGGACGTACGGACGACTTCCTCCCGTCCGGGGAAAAAGACGCCCGCTGCCGGGTTGGGGAGGACGTCACGTCAGCTCGAGCTCGATTTCGCCCGGACCGCTCCGTCGGCCACGGCCGCCGTCGAGGGGAGGATCGAGGAGGGCGGCTCCGGGTCGTTCTATCTTTTCGGGTCCAGAGAGGCCCGCGAGGCGGCCTATACCCGCCTGGTCCGAAGGTCCTTCGGGGCGCGCGGGAGGGTCCTCTACTTGGCGCCGGAGTTCGGCCTCGGCGAGGCCGCACTTGTCCGGATGAAGGCGCTCCTGGGCGGTCCGGCAGCCGTCCTTTACAGCCGGCTTTCGAAGACCCGGCGGGAGGACGCGTGGAGGAAACTAGCCGAGGGCCGGGTGGATGCGGTCGTCGGGTCGCGCTCGGCCCTTCTGGCCCCGCTTCCGGGCCTTCGACTGATCATCGTCGACGAAGAGTCCAACGAGTCGTATGTCCAACAGGAAGGGCAACTTTATGATGCTATAAAAGGCGCCCGGCTCCGGGCCGAGGAGGAGAAGGCCGTGGTGGTCTTCGGGTCCTCTTGGCCGTCGGTTGAAGCCTTCCACGAGGCCCTGACCAAAGGGACCCTGATCAGCCTTGAGAGTGAGCGCCGGAAGTTCACGTGTTCGATCGCTGATGACCCGGGGGGAAGGGCGGCGCTATCCGGCGTTCTGAAACAGAAGATCGGGGAACGGATCGTTCGTGGGGACCCGGTCATCCTGTTCGTCAACCGGCGGGGTTATGCACCCCTCGTCCTTTGCCCGCGCTGCAGCCATAGTCCGCGCTGCCGACGCTGCGATATCGCGTTGAGCTATCACAAGAAAGACAATACTTGGGCCTGTCATTATTGCGGCGCCACCCTGCCGGCTTCCCGGAAATGCCCCGAGTGCGGAGGGACGCTCGTCGAGTGGAGGGCCAAGGGAATCGAGGCCGTGGAGGAAGAGCTGAAGAACGCGTTCCCCGGGGTCGGCACGGCCTGCTTCGACTCGGACACCGCCGGCCGCGAAGCGGACCGGGAGAGGATCGTTCGGAACTTCCGGAAGGGAAGGATCCCGGTCCTCCTGGGCACACGGCTGCTGGCCTGCCGGACGGATGTGCCTAGGGTCCCCCTGGCCGGCGTCGTCTCTCCCGAGGCCCTGCTCGGACTCGCCGATTACCGGGCCTCCCAGATCGTGTCCGGGTCGATCACCCAGATGATCTCCTTTGTCGAGGACGATGAGAGGGCCGAGGCCGTCATCCAGACATCCTGCCCTTCGGACCTCAGCATCCGAGCGGCCGCCGAAGGGGATTATCCCGCCTTCTATGATGCCGAGATCGAGGCCAGGCGCCTTTTGAATTATCCCCCCTTCACCCACCTGGTCGAGGTCCTTCTCCGGGGAGGGGACCTGAGGTCTCTGGCCCGGAAGTCGCGGGAGTTCGCGGCAAGGTTGAAAGGCTGCGAGAATGAGGTCGAGGTTCTCGGCCCTGCCCTGGCTTCGGTTTCAAAGGCGCGGGGGCTTTATCGGGTTCAGGTCATTCTGAAGGCGAAGGACAGAGACGACTTGGAAAGAACGCTCCGCCGGGCGCTGGAAAGGACGAAAGCTAAAACGTCCGTCCGGCTGTCATGGTAAGGAAAGGAGCGGGCGGATCCGCCCGCTCCTCAATGGTTCTTTCGGATCACCGGATGATAAAAACCTCGACGAACTTCTTGATGAATGGGTCTCCTTCCCCGGGCGTAGCAGCCCAAATATGGACGACGCAGCTCACCTTGATTTCATCCTTGATCGGGGCGAAATAAGTAACGTAAGCTTTCCCATCGCTGTCCGTCACCCGGGATGCGACAGGATTCTGGCCTTCAAAGTATCCGATATGGGCACGCTTGTCGGCATCGTCGTTGATCTCGAAATAGACGGTCCGGTTGGACAGCGGCGTACCGTTGAGTCTCTTGACCGTGGCTATAATGGTCGAGCTCTCCCGTTGTGTTCCTGCGTTGAGGATGTTGGGGTTGGCGGAGAGCTCCAGGAGCACAGTAGATGAAGAAGCGTCCCGGACGATATCGACCTGGGCGAAATCCTCGATGAATTCATCGCCTTTCAAGGCCGCCTTGGCCCAGATATAGACGGATGTGCTGGCCTCGATCTCGCTTGCGAGGGGCCCGTAGTAAATGACGTTGATGTTTCCTTTGGCGTCCGTCTTCCTGGAGAGAACGCTCGTCTGGCCTTCGAAGTATCCGATGTTGACTCGGCTATGGCTGGAGTCACCGATATCGAAATAGACGGTCCGGTTTGCGAGCGGTGTCCCGTCGAGCCGGTTGAGGTTGGCCGTGATGGTCGTGCTTTGGCGGTGGTTGCCGGCGGCGATGACGTTGGGGTTGGCGGAGATCTTCAGGACAGCGGCAAGCGACGAAGAATCCCAGATGATATCGACCTGGGCGAAATCCTCGATGAATTCATCGCCTTCCAAGGCCGCCTTGGCCCAGATATAGACGGATGTGCTGGCCTCGATCTCGCTTGCGAGGGGCCCGTAGTAAATGACGTTGATGTTTCCTTTGGCGTCCGTCTGCCTGGAGAGAACGCTCGTCTGGCCTTCGAAATATCCGATGTAGACTCGATTATGAGTGACGTCACAGATATCGAAATAGACCGTCCGGTTGGCAAGTGGCGTCCCGTCGAGCCGGTTGAGGCTGGCCGTGATGGTCGTGCTTTGGCGGTGGTCGCCGGCGGCGATGACGTTGGGGTTGGCGGAGAGCTTCAGGACAGCGGCAAGCGAAGAAGAACCCCGGCTGATATCGACCCGGGCGAAATCCTCGATGAATTCATTGCCTTCCGAGGCCGCCTTGGCCCAGATATAGACGGATGTGCTGGCCTCGATCTCGGTTTCGAGGGGTCCGTAATACACAAAAGTGACGTTCCCGCCGCTGTTCGTCTGCTTGGAGAGAACGCTCGTCTGGCCTTCGAAATATCCGATGTAGACTGGGTTATGACTGGAGTCACAGATCTCGAAGTAGACGGTCCGGTCTGCAAGTGGCGTCCCATCGAATCGCTTGAGGGATGCCGAGATCGTCGTTCCTGCCCGGTTGCCGCCCGCTAAGATGACGTTGGGGCTGGCGGAGAGTTTCAGGAGAACGGAAAACGAAGAAGGCCCCACGGGAGAAGGCGTGCTGACGTCATGTCTCGTGCAGGCGGAGGATGCCAGGAGCAGGGCCAAACCTAACGCGAATGTCAGAACTCTTTTTGTTTTCATGTTCGTCATCCTTATTGGAAAGTCGCGGGGGCGGTCGTCGAGTCGGCGTAGTTCGCAAAAAAGATGGTCAAATAGCCCGTGGCTTTGACCTTGTTCTCGGCCAGGTCATGACCGTAGAACTCGATCTTCGCCGTGGTCTCGATGACGCCTTCAGCCCTGTTCTGAGCGAGGTCGATGAGCGGCGACTCGAGCTTGGCGACCTCGCGCACGACGACAAAGGAGATCGAGGTGCTCGTCCCGATCTTGAGGAGCTGGGTGAGGGCGCCTTCGAAGGAGTAGGGGACGTCCACACCCTGACGGTTCTTTCCGTCGACCCGGGAATACGAAACGATGTAGCGGTCCAGCATGATGTCATTGAACTGGCCCGGTTTGAGGATCGGGGCCGGGTCGAGGAGGCTGGCCCGCAGTGTTGCCGTTGCCACGTCGGCCACGACGATCGAATTCGTGAGGACGACGTCGGATTGGAGGAAGCTGGCGGCCTTGCCCGCCGCGTCTTTTCCGGCGACGCTCTCGACGATAATGAAGCTCGAGGACTTGGAATCGTCCTCCAGCGGGTTGCAGCCGGAGAGCATCAGGATCGCGGGGAGAACGGCCAGGATCAAGAGGATTGTTGCCGATTTTTTCTTGGTCATTGGTTCTCTCCTACTTGATGATTCTGGGGGTGATGAAGATGAGGAGCTCCCGGTTCTGTTTCGTCCGGGCGAAATTGCGGAAGAGGTTCCC
>Ga0315285_10003246_pt1 | contig 17008 bp, 16 predicted proteins | sample YL17G09_36_MG_FD_203698 | JGI IMG/M metagenome (GOLD analysis project Ga0315285, IMG submission 203698) | Sediment microbial communities from Yellowstone Lake, YNP, Wyoming, USA - YL17G09_36 | ecosystem: Environmental > Aquatic > Freshwater > Lake > Sediment | place: USA: Wyoming | collected... | reverse complement strand
CCTCAGTGGCGGGGCTTTCTATCGTGATCTCGTAGATCATATCCGTGAAGGCTCCACCAATTCGCCTGTCGAAATGCCCACGAGCAACAGCCTTCATCGAGGCCAGAGGGACGGATTTCGCGATGGCGAGTTTTGCGTATTGTGTCATGAGGCATGATGCGGCACCTGCCACAAAGTGGGCGAGTGGTGGAAGCCCTTGGTCTGTGCCTCCTCTCTCTGTGGGCTCATCGATTGTGAAGCTAAAGCGGCCGAATGAGGCTTGGAAGCGCAGTTGCTCGACTAGTTCAATGTCTATCCTGTGGGTTCCAATCTTTGGCTCACTGAGACTCCTCCGGTCATTGTCCTCACTTCTCACGACAGTGTCCAAGTCTGGATAGGTCCGCAAAGAAATCACACACCAGCAGGCATTTGTGCTATCGTCGATGCCTTATGTAGGTCTATAAGGACACAGGACCCCAAGTAGGACTTCGCCCGAACCCGTGGCGCAAAGGCATGCATTTGCACCCAAAGTCTGAAATTCCCAGACAGACATACTAAATTGAGTAGCTGTCAGAGACTCACTGCCCCAGTGTGTGGGTTTTGATTCCGCCGTACACTCAGGCGCCGAACAGGGGTGCGATGATAGAGCAAGGAGGAAAGGAAAGAAATGAACTCTAATAGTCGTAGTCGACGGCTCTTTTCTGAGAATGTTGAGTGGAGAGGTGGACTTCTCGTAGTAGTGTTGATGATTGTTCTGCTTCTTGGCACTGTCGCGAATCTTATCCCCGTTTCGTTTGGTCATGTGGCCGGAAAAACCTACCAGGGGTGGGCACCGACGCCGCCCACGATCAATGGAGATATTGTCGATTCCGAATGGCAGACTGCCGCCTCGGATTCACTCACTTTGACAATTGGAGGAAACCCGTATGCAGTCACGTTGTATGTGATGAACGATGCAACTAACCTATACCTTGCTGTTAAGATAGCAGATCCGACTTTCAGTACTGATCCCACGCCTGATGCGGTAGCCTTCTACTTCGACAGTGACAACGACGGCACCTATGAACCAGGCGAGGATTCCATCGTACAGTTTTCCGGCGCCACCGGATTTGTCGACAGATTCCTGCAAGTGATGCCGACCATGAAGATCGACACGGACTTCGGAGGGACGACCGATGGGTCCGGAGCTTGTGCCGCACATGGGGGCTACAACCACTTTGAGTTGTCTCATCCTCTCAATTCAGCCGACCACGCACATGACTTCAGCCTAAGCCCGTTGAACACGGTAGGTTTCACTATGGGGTACGCGGATGCGGCGGTAGGGCAAGATTACTGGCCAGCACTCGCGACGGAGAACACAACGACTTGGGCCGACATCGTAATCGCTTCGGCTCCTCCGACCATGACGGCTTGGGCTTCAGCAGCTCCGACTATAGATGGCGTGGTCGGAGCCACCGAGTGGGCAAGTGCTTCCCACGCATCCTTCTCAATCGGGTGGACCTTCGTTGGTGATCTATGGGCCATGAACGACGCGGGAAACCTGTACTTGGCGGTCAAGATCGCAGACAGTTCCCTCACAGTCATGGACAGGCTCTATTTCGGCTTCGACAACAACAACAATGGCGCCCGTGAGGCGGGGGACGACATACTTGGCTCGATGGGCGATGGCACGTTCATGGATTTCTTCTGGGGCCCCACCACAAAGTTCGATACTGCTGAGGGAGGGACTACTGATGGCCAAGGAAAGGCCTCTGGCTCCGGCGGTTTCAACTACTTCGAGATGAGCCACCCACTTGACTCGGCCGACGACGCTCACGACTTCAGCCTATCCGCGGGAAGTACAGTTGGGTTCCACTTGGAGTACTGGGAGGAAGCATCAGGATACTGGGGAGACTGGCCTTCACTGAATGCCAAGAACTGGGCGCGTATCACCATCGCCTCTGTTCCTGTACCGACGCCGGACTTCAGCATCGCCTGTGCTCCAGCTTCGGTGAGTGTGGCACAAGGCAGCAGCATAACGAGCACGTGCACTGTGACTTCGCTGAACGCATTCAGCGCAGCAGTTGATCTTTCAGGTTCATGGGTCGGAGTAGCGCCAGGTGACGTTGGCGCCGTGCTTCCCACTCCAATAACTCCACTATCGGGCGGGGTGGCAACCTCAACATTGACTATCTCAGCAGGCCCCGGCGCTTCGATTGGACCATTCACGTATCGAGTGACAGCAACAAGCGGGGCACTCATCCACACAGCTGACGTGTCTGTAGATATCACAGCTGGGGCAGCCGACTTCACGATCAGCGCGTCTCCATCCTCGCTGTCGCTTGGCCCGGGCACATCTGGAACTTCCACAATAACCGTGCAGTCCGCTGGCATCTTCTCTTCACCTGTGAGTCTAGCCAGTTCTGGTGCACCGGCGGGTCTGAATGTGGTCTTTGGAACGACCCCCGTGACGCCGCCTCCAGGCGGAATCGCCACGTCTGTTCTAGCAGTCAGTGTGGCAGGTGCAGTTGCGGGAAGCTACCTAGTCACCATAACAGGAACTAGCGGCGCGTTGATTCATAGCACCACCCTGACCGTTCAGATCACGACGGCTGGAGGAGGATGCTTGATCGCCACAGCCACCTACGGGTCCGAATTGTCGCCTGAGGTTCAATTCCTGAGGAACTTCCGCGACAGATCAATACTGAAGACGAACACGGGATCGAACTTCATGATCGCCTTCAACGCATGGTACTACTCCTTCAGTCCAACCGTTGCACAATTCATCAGAGAACACTCGACTGTGGGGACAGCTGTCAAGGTCATGCTCTATCCGCTCATTGGAATTCTCAGAATTGGAGCCGAGGCCTTCCACTTGTTCCCGACAAACCCTGAGGCAAGCGCGGTTGTGTCAGGGCTCCTGGTAAGCTCGCTCATCGGAATAACCTACGCGACCCCGCCAACCGCAGCAGTGCTTGCATATTCCTCAAGGGCACGCCGGATTGCCAAGAGGCTCCAAATGCCTGTGCTAGTAGTCCTCCTCGGTGCTCTAGCCGCTGTGACCTTCATGACAGCAGTAGGCGCTGCCGCAATTCCGATGGCGATCACCACGGTTGCGATCGTCCTAGCCAGCTTGATTGCTACGACACTGCTTGCTTCAAGAGCAATCCTGCGGATAGTCAAGCACGTCTAGAGAATACGAAGAACGGGTTCGCTATCTATTAGCGGTAGCTAGGCAAATTCTTTCTCTTGAACGAAGGTGCCATGCCAAGTGTGATACCAGACATCTCCTGAGTATCCGTTCACGCTGAGCATGCCCATGATCTCGCCGTTCTGTTCAAAGTCGATCGTGTAGTAGCCATAGAAACGAGCAAAACCTTCCACATGTGCTCCCGGAAACCTCTGAGAGAGATGCATTTCGACGATTGAGCGAGCATCCTGCTCACTTAGCGGCATCTGGCCCAACGTACCAGGATGCCAGTTCACTCCCATCATGCCCCGCATCATGCTGTACTTCGTGTTCCACATCATGTTGGGTCCAGGCTCCGGCACGACGACGCCAGCCATCATGCTACGCCGCATCATGTTGCCGCCCATCCCCATGTCGCCACCCATGATTCGCGAAGACGGAGTCTGTTTCCAGATCAAGAGTTCAAATGCTCTTGTACCCGTGTTCTTCTCGTACACGATAGTGTAGAAGTTGTTCTCAAACTCCATGACCTCCAAGAGTGCTAGATCGTTGTTGCCGATCGAGGCTATATAGTTCTGAAATTGCGTGACAGCTTCGTCGAATGAGATCGGAGCGTTTCCCGTGCGCGGTCTCTGTCCCATCATGCCGGGGTTCCATGAACTGCCAAGTCCATACCCCCATGTGGGATTGTATGAACCCAAAGCAGCATAGATTGGAAACGCTAGGATTCCCACGATTCCGACCGCTGTGAGGACTAGGGCGATTGTGCGTCTGTTCAAGATGAGATTCCACTCGACATTGAATACAACTACCCGTGAGACCACCTTAAGGCTGGACCGAGCAAGAAAGGAAGAATACTGAAACACAAGTTTTCAGGATGCAAAACAACTCAAGCCATCTCTTGCCAAAGACAAGATTTCCATGCCCGTTCTCCGGTTCTTTTAGGCTGGAATCTTGGATCTCGCATCGTCAAAATGCTGCCTGATGAGTCCCTATACGTTCATATCGAGGTTTGACTCGAACGAACGGGCTTGCGCAAACATGAAAGCCCGAGAATGATAGATGGCGTGACTAGCGATGATGCTTGCACTCAAGAAACGATCAACGCTATTCGCACTGATCGCAGTCTGTATGCTCTTGGTCACCTCAGTTCAAGTGTTGGCGCAAAGTCCAACCGAGACTTTCACGTATGACATGACTTTCGACCACGACGGCCTGACTACGGTGGAGATACTCTACGACAGTGGTTTCATTGGTTCAGGCACCTCATGGGTTGCGATCCCGAAGAACTTCACCGAGACCGTTGTAAGCCCGGTGAATGGCAAGATTACGTCGATGATCCGCGTACCGTACCGTGTAGGCGGCAGTGGCTACGTCCATTCATTCTATGACAACTTGACATTCTCCTATGCTTCCAGCGACGAGCCATTCTCAATGCGCGCCACGTTCAACATGTCCAATGGAGCGATGATTGTCGAACCGAACGGCTTCTTCTTTTCTCCGCAGATCGGGACGCCACCTTCTGCCAGAGTGAAAGCGAGACTTGTGTTTCCTGACGGCGTGGAGAGCCTGAGCGAGATCGAGCCGAATCCGATACGAATCGATAGCGCCGGTTCGCGAATAGAGGCCCAATTCAACCTTGATCCGGAATCAAGAATCGCAGTCACGTTCAAAGTATCATGGGCTAAGCAGACAAGCCATCTCCATGAGGACCGAATAGATGCTGATGTGCCGAGTCGGTATGCGGGCTTGGGCGAGAAGATTGTCGCGCTCTACAGGAACGCCGTCCCGCTGATGAACGATCTCTTCAATGATACTCTGGACCGGATCATGGTGAGATTCTTCGCGCCGCTTAGCCTGCCAGACCTGAGTGTGGGCGGCTACACTCCCATGGACCCGACCACTTTCCAAGTGGGAGCCATCTACCTGAACCTCTTCTACTTCCGCGCATCGTCTGGCATAGTGGAGACGATCGCGATACACGAACTGACTCACCAGTACGAGGCGAAAGTAGGAATCTCCCCTGACCTTCTATGGATTCACGAAGGCCTAGCCAACTACGTCGCAATCCAGCTTGGAAAACCGCTCGACTATGATACTGCCTCCACTGACAAGGACCTTGAGGCCTCCGCAGCCGAACTCAACGGCAAGTACGGCATGATCCAGTACTGGACACCTGGAGTAGCAGTCACTTCGCTATTCCAGTACTACGCGGCGAGCTACCACGTCTTCAAGACTCTTGGGAACGAATACAGAGGGCTCACACTGTGCAAGGATTTCTTCAGAGGCCTCCACGCGCTCAAGAGAGGACTGAGATCCACCAATGTTGCAGTTCATGAATTGGGGCTTGCAGCGAAGGTGAATCTGTTTCCGCAGTTCAATGAGTGGGGATTCGACCTTCTCGACATAACAAGCCTCAGTGCTCGGATCGCGGAGTTGCGGGCAAGAGCTGCATGGTATGGTCCGTTTCTCCCCTTCAGAGAGGAAGCGCTCAACCACTTGGATCTCGCGGAAGGCGTGCTCTACTCTACACCGGAGGCCGCGAGTGGGCACATCACAATTGCGGCTTTCTACATTGAGACCGTCCCTGTGATCATAGCAGGCATTGCACTCATGTTCGTCATACTCGGAGCAATAGCCGTGCTCCTCAGCAGACGTAGCAAGACGAAGCAGTCTTCCTTCACCGACCACACGAAATCGTGAAGGCACAGACCCATGAACTAGATCCGTACGGAAAAGCGGGCACCATTCACGGGGCTTTCGTCTGCTTAGAGTTGACAGTCGTGCCTTCTTTTCTGACTACTTTGATCCTGCAGAAGACGTGGTCGCCGTCCCGAACTTCGAAGATCTTCCTGATCTCTTCAGGGATGGTTATTCGTCCGCCAGCGATCACTTCTGCAAAGAAAGGTATCTCTTCCTCGTGGACTTCAACAGGCATCTATTTCGGCACCGCCGCTAGTTCAGATTCGACAAAGTATTAACGTTTCGCCAGGCCCGATCTGCGAAGAGATTTGTTCGTCGATGCCTGCTTGAGTCGCGCTTGTCTTGTTTTCGACGGTGCGGTTTTCCCTTATGGGTCGGTCTAGAGCAACCTGGTGACGTCCTACCCGCGTCCGTACCCTGCAGAGCCGATGTCCAGAGTCGTTGAGCCGCGATTCCAGAAACGCGGCATTGAGGTCGTCACCTTCTTGAACGTGGAATCGGTGGACCCAGCCAAGCGAACGATCTACTCACTCGAAGGCGAATCACAATCATACGACCTGCTCCTGATGGTTCCGCCACACCGAGGCGCAGACGTCGTGATCAAATCTGGAATCGGAGACGCAGGCGGATGGATACCGACCGACAAGAACACGATGCGAATCGTAGGCTACGAGAATGCGTATGCGGTCGGAGACGCCACAAACATCCCACTCTCAAAGACAGGCGTCACGGCGCACCTTGAATCCATTGTTGCCGCTAGCAACATCGCTTCATCGGTTCGTCAGAAGAACGAGCTCTACAAGTACAATGGGCGTATTCATTGCCCGTTCGAGATGGGCTCAGGGACAGCAGCCTTCGTCATCGGCTCTTATAACATGCCAGTCAAAGAGATTCAGCCCACACGAATACGTTACATGATGCAGAAGGGTTTCGCGAAATTCTACTGGCAGACACTCTCCGGCAACTGGGATTGGATATTCAACATATACTTCGGCGAAACCCACAGTCGAGAGAACCTGAAACTCAGCTCAGAGAACCGGATGAGATCTCGGGCTGAGCTCTGCTAGTCTTCAGCAGTTTATCACTGTATACTGAGATTGTCCTACCTTGAGGAGCGGGATCGGTAGTATCTCTTTGGCAGCTTGCTGAGGCAATCTTCGGCAGCTGCAATCGTCTTCTCGACGTCTTCTGTCGTATGTACGGCTGAGACCATGAATCTCTCTGTGCCGTCTGGGTGGAAGTATACGCCTCTCTCGAGCATCATCTCTTGGAAGTCTTTGAACTTCTCCAAGTCACATTGTAGGCTCTGCCTGTAGTTGCTGATCTTCTTCAGCCTCGTGAAGTAGAGCTGGAACATTGGGCCGACTCCTTGAACTATTGAGTCGTGTCCGGTCTTCTCGCATGCTTGCTGGAGTCCATCCATGAGTTTCTTGGTGGTTGAGTTCATGTGAGCGAAGGCTTCTCCATCGTTCTTCGACAGGACGTCCAGGGTTGCGTTGCAGACGGCTAGGCTCAGTGGATTCGCGTTGTAGGTTCCTCCGTAGCCTATCTTTCCTGGGCCTATCATTCCCATCACGTCTTTTCGACCTGTGATCGCTGCAATTGGGATTCCGTTTCCAAGCGCCTTTGCGAAGCAGGCAAGGTCTGCTGTGACTCCATAGTGCTCTTGAGCGCCGCCCTTCGCGATTCGGAAACCTGTCAGTATCTCGTCGAAGATGAGCAAGACATCGGACTTCTGTGTCAGCTCGCGGACACCTTTGAGGTATCCGTCGACTGGTGGAATCACACCGGAGCTTCCCATAACAGGTTCCATGATGACTGCGGCGATGTCGCTCGCGTACTTCTTCAGCGTCCTCTCAAGTGCAGAGAGGTTGTTCCACGGTGCCACGATGACGGTATGTGCGATCTCCTCCGGTATGCCCGGATAGAACGGAAGCTTCGTCGGCGCCGATTCGAGCCCAGCAACGGTGGATGGAGATTCCACGCTGAAGAGGACGTAGTCGTGGTGGCCGTGATAGTGCCCTTCAAACTTGAGGATCTTGTCACGGCCTGTGAACGCGCGTGCGATCCTTACCGCTTCCATGGTGGCCTCGGTGCCCGTGTTGCTGAAGCTGACCATCTCTGCCGCGGGGACCATGCTCGCGACCTTCTTCGCTACCTCGATCTCGAGTTCGGTGGTGGTTCCGAGCATTGTTCCTTTCTGGATCTGTTCTCTGATGGCGTTGATGACGGTTGGATGACAGTGGCCGAGGATGAGCGGCCCGTAGGCGAGCAGGTAGTCGACGTATTCGTTTCCATCGACATCCCAGACCCTCGAACCTTTTCCTCGTGAGAAGATGACTGGGAAGGGTTCGTGTGCGTGAATTCTGACGTTTGATGAGGCACCGGACGGGAGAATCTTCTTGGCTTCCTCGTAGATCGCTTCCGACCTGTGGAGATCGATGAGGAGCTGAGGTTCAACCTCTACCCGCTTGACGGCTTGTGCTTCTTGCTCGGGTCTACCTGTCGGCGGTTGGGCCTTCTGCGAGGCGACGCCAGCCTCGGTCAGAACCACGAGTCGTCGTTCTTCTTCCTGCGGGGCCTTCTCCTCAGTGTATAGGCTCAAACCTCACACTTCTCCCTGTTTGGATAATTTGTGCGTTTTCTGTACTATTAAAGCATTGAGCGCATTATTTGTGCGGTTTGCGTAGAAATACTCACAGGAAAGGGCTCAGTACGCTCCGTTCTGCCAAATCCCAGCTCAAACGTGGTGGCCATAATACTCACCGCCACGACACCGAGAATAGCTCTTGCCTCATTGGTCAGTTTCAGGTCTCTTCTTGCCCTGGCCACGCGTCCAATCCTCCCTTCCGCCTATTTCACTCGCATTCTGAGAAGCCGAAACCTTCCGAAGGGGAGAAATTGGGTGCAGATTCAAGCACATGCCTTCAGGTCGCGCCTTTGACCCTCCAAATAGACAGGAACAAGTCATGCGACAACAACCCGCCTAAAGAGACGCGTCCGGCGGCGACCCCCGACCCCAGTTGAGCTGGAACAGGGCTAACGACGAAGGTACAGGCGTGAAGGCGATTCCGAAGCTGGTTCCGTTCTCGACGGAGTCTTAATCTCACACTGCAAGGCTAGGGGCTCCGCATCTCTCCGTCTTGGCAACCGTGTCAATCAGCGAGCGAGGGAACGGCACTGGTAGCGATCAGATTCGAACCTGAAGGGCGAATCGTCAAAGCCCAGCCTGGCGAGAACCTTCGCCTCCTCGCAAATTCCTCTGGTGTCTTCATTCGTTCGGACTGTAACGGTGACGGAACCTGCGGAAAGTGCCGCGTTGTAGTCGCTGAGCATGGCGAGAGTCTAGGTGACCTCACGTACTCTGAGCATGATCTCCTCACCGAGCGCGAAGTTCGACAGGGATACAGGCTCGCCTGCCAAATCAGCGTGAAAGAGGATCTTGTCGTCAGGATTCCGGAAGAGACCGGCCTCAGAATCAGGCAGGTTCAATCAACCGGTCTTGAGCGTGAGACGCGTCTCAACCCGAGCGTCAAGAAAGCGCACGTCAGAATTGCCGGACCGACGCTTTCTGATGTTCTCCCCGACTCGGAGCGTCTCATCCAAGCACTACGACGCAGCGGGGATCTTCCGGATCTTCGCATTGATCCTGATCTTCTGCCTATTCTTCCGAGGCTTCTTCGGGAATGCGAATGGGATGTCACGGCCGTTCTTCCAACTCCAGGCCAGGTGTGTGCGATTGAACGCGGAGACACTACCTCTCAGCTCTACGGATGTGCCGTAGATATTGGCACGTCAAAGCTGGTTGGTGTTCTCGTTGATCTCTCGACGGGCAAGACTCTCAGCACGTTGTTTGTGGAGAACCCTCAACTCGTCTACGGCGAGGACATAATGTCCCGCATGTCATATGCGATGAAAGCCCACGAGAATTCACTTCAGCTCAAATCGAGCGTCCTGTCTGCGATCAATCAGTTACTCGAACGATCATGCGCGGACGCCGGAATCACGCCAAGCCAAGTCTACGAGTTGGTTATCGTCGGGAATACTGCGATGCACCATTTTCTCCTCGGCATAGAGTCACGACACCTTGCACTTTCACCGTATGTGCCGGCGGTGAAGGCACCTCTTGACCTGCATGCAAAGGATGTCGGGATCCTCGCTCATCCACACGCCAACGTTCACATGCCCCCGCTTGTGGCCGGCTATGTTGGTGCAGACGCAGTCGCAGACGTCCTTGCATCAGGAATGCGCGAATCAGACGAACTCTCACTATTGCTGGACATTGGGACGAATACGGAATTGTTCGTGGGCAATAGGAACGGTATCGTCTCATGTTCATGTGCCTCGGGTCCCGCCTTTGAGGGCGCCCACATCAGACAAGGAATGAAGGCTGTCTACGGAGCGATTGAACGAGTTCGAATCGACTCAACGACATTGAATGTCGAATACGAGACGGTCGGTGGCGAGAAGCCGGTCGGCATCTGTGGTTCAGGAATGTTGGACACAGTCGCTGAGTTGTTGAGGTGTCGCGTGATTGACTCGAAGGGGCGCTTCCAGAAGATCGACACCAGGCGCCTCACCGAAGTCGCTGGTGATCGCGCGTTCGTCTTAGCGCAGGCGGAGGAGACATCCACAGGCGATCCGGTCATGGTCACCCAGAGAGACATAGGCGAGGTTCAACTCGCCAAGGCTGCGATTCATACAGGATGCACAATTCTCATGCGGCATGCCGGCGTCAGGGCTTCCGACCTGAAGCGCATCTACATTGCTGGCAGTTTCGGGAATTACGTGAACCCTGCGAACGCGAAGCTCCTGGGACTGATCCCCGAGGTTCCGACGCAGATCATCCGGTTTGTCGGGAACACGGCTATCGCGGGCGCCAAGATGTGTCTAAGCTCGCTGGAAGCGAGGAACGAGGCGAAGAGAATCGGTGAGCAGGTCAAGTACATCGAGCTTGGTGCCGATGCGAACTTCTCGAGGGAGTATGCGGCGTCAATGTACCTGCCCCATCAGGATCCCTCGCTCTTCCCTGAGGCGTTCAGATTGCTTGGGTTGCGCGAGTAGGGTGTTCCGACGAGCCTGACCGTTACCATTGGTAACGTTTATATTCGACATGTTACTTCTGGTAACGCTCGATATCCCATGAGGCTCGCCTTCGACACGGCAGCGCCTTCCGAGATCAGACCACGGGATATCATCGACTACTGTGCGTTTCGAAGGAGATTCGGAAAGAGCGAGAACGAATCCGAGCTCCACCTTGCCGAGAGGTTCCACGCTGCGAAGATCCTCTTCGAGCGAGGAAACGAACACGTCTACAACGAAGTCCCACTAAGAACCGAAGGAGGCCCTGAAGGGTCCCAGACAAAGATCACCGCGGACATCTGCGGAGTCACCAGCGACGACCTAACACTCGCGTTCTGTGAGACATCTCCACCAACCGATGAACTCATCAAGAAGCTTGGAGTCGTCGAGAAAGCGACCAACGCTCGAGCCATCCTCCTATACCCGTTCTCAGCCAGCCTGACGGGCCTTCCCTGGGCGAACACGGAATACAGGAAACTGGACGTGGCTCGCGTTCCCTGGCTCGACGAACAGATCGACGCAACATTCCGACAAGTAATGGAAATGGTCGAAGTATTCGCCAACCAGACAAGAGTCCGAATGCTCACTCCGCTTATGGAACGAGGATTCAGAAAACGAGACTACAGACGAGTCATCAATCCGAAACTGCTCTACGAGAACCTCGCGAATTTCCTCGAGAGAGGAATCATCGACGAGGCGGAGGACGAAAGCTACCGACTGACCCAGTTTGGATCAGACCTGCTCGGTGAGTATTTGGCGTTCTTGGAGCGTGTGAGGCGAGTCATGGAAAGGGAAACCGACGAATCGAGAGGAGGTGAATCATAGACATGTCAGATTGGGACGAATTCCCAGAATGGCCCTTCTCAAGAAAGAGACGCGGCACATCACCGTTCTTCATGCCGGAGAGGTTGTTCGAACAGTTCGATGAGATGTTCGAGCGCATGTTCAAGGATATGACTAGAGACCTGCCAAAGGATGCATGGACTGAGAAGAAGCTTCCCGATGGAAGCACAGTCCGCCAATTCGGCCCCTACATATACGGCCACTCAATGACGATGGGTCCAGACGGAAAGCCCGTCGTTCGCGAATTCGGCAACGTGAAACCATCACACAGACGCGGCATGTTCGGCCTCCCAGAAGCGAAACTTGAACCAAGCGAAACACGAGAACCACTTGTTGACATCGTGGAAGACACAGAAAACGTCAGAGTAGTAGCAGAGCTACCGGGAGTGGAGAAGAAAGACATCCAGATGAAATGCGCAGAAGACCTACTGACAATCTCAGTGAACACTCCTTCGCGCAAGTACCAAAAAGAGGTCCAACTACCAGCCGTCGTGGATCCCGATACATCGAAGGCAACCTACAACAACGGTGCACTCGAAGTAGTGCTACGAAAGACGAAACCGCGACCGCGCGGGAAAGAAATACGGATCGAATAGAAAGACTAGGGCGGGATCACAGATCCCGCCTATTCCATCGTTTTTTTCACGAATCTTGTTGGCGAGATGCTCAAGGAGTAGTTGATGGCGTCTTTGATGTTGGCCAGCGCCTCTTCCTTCGTCCGCCCTTGGCTAATGGCGCCAGGAAGCTCGACGCATTGTACCGCGTACCATCCATCCTCATCCTCTTTCAGTACGACATGATACGTCTGGGCACCCATCAGGGACCCACCCATGCATCCGCATCCTGCTTCTTGACTCTAAACCTTTCGTTGACGATGTCTTATCGTCTTTCCGAGGATGCATCCACGAATCGCTACTACTGATGCGTGCAGTAAGGAAACGAAAGGCAAGTTGCGGCCAAGCGTCCCCAGACGCTGGCTCTACTTCACCGATCGTATCGAACTGATTCTGAGCTTAGCTTCAGCTCAATCCCGTCCGTTGTTCAGCTGGCAGTTTGCTTGATTGAGTCTTAGACGCGAGTTTCAAGCTAGCCTTCGGTCACCAGACTGCTTACTGTCAGAGCTGTGTCCTTGCGAGCTTCCTGCATCTAGTCTAATACGCGCTCTAGCTCTAGTGTCCGTGGAATCTCGCGCGAGAGAATACGCGCTTCGATCTTCGTTGAAGGTCGAGTGTGAGCTCAAGCTGGCCTGGGTCGCGGAATAAGAGGCACCTTATGTCCTGACTTGGCGCCCTAGCTCCCGCAACAACCGGTCCTCTGGGTGCAGGGATACTTCATCAACGATTGATGATGCAAAAGCAGGGATGTGAGCCCACAAAATCGTTGCGTTTTGAGGCGTTTCGAGCTGTGGTCGTCTGCCTCAACTACGTAACGAACGATCCTCGCGTCCATTCCCACGCTAGACATCTACCATGGACAATTTGAGCTGGGTGACGCCACGTGTCTTCATGAGTCTCTTTGCGAGCTCTTGGATTCTTGCTGTTTGGCCTCTGACGGAGACGATCTCCAGACACCTTGACTCGTCAAGATGAACATGAGTCGTGGAGTCTACTACGTCCCGATACCGGTGTTGAATATCGACTAACGCTTCCTGCAATCCGTGGGGTCGATGGCTGTAAGTGAATAATATGGCACCTACGCCCGCTCTTCCCTTCTCTGTTGCCCACGTATATTCTGTGATGAAGTTCGTCATTGCAATCTGGAGCGCTCGCGATCTGTCCTCGTAACCTATCTTGCTGATGACGTCATCAAACCGCTTCAGTACCGCGGGCGACACGGAGAAACTGGTCCTTTCTACCTTCCCCATCGATGATCCATCACCCTTCGGGCAATGTTCAAAGTTGATTCTCTATTTACCATCGGGTGCCGACCAGTATTAATGTTCCGAGTTCCTTTAATACAAGCGGTATTACGAATCTGTTGCCTGGTATTACTATGAGACTCTCGAGTCGACTCGTAGGCTTCACTGCGGTCATGAGTGCGCTTGCGGTGGCGCTTGGCGCATTGGCCGTGCCCTTCCTAGCTGGGTCGCGGATTCATTTCTTTCAGGTCGCGATAATGCTTGCCGGCATCGTCGGGGGACCCCTATCAGGACTAGTGACAGGAGCCATAGGCGGTGCCTACATGGCCATGCTAAGATCCGACCCGACAATACTGATAGGAAACGGGCTGCTGGGCCTATTCACAGGGCTATTTGCACGCAAACTGAGGCCAGCACTGGCTGGGATTGCAGCTTGGGCCCTGATTCAAGCACCTTGGATCTACCTAACCGGGACCTTCATCTTTAATGTTCCAGCCCTCGCGATGCAAACAATTCTTGCCCTGCTAACGATCGAAGATGTCGTCTGTGCCCTGGTGGTCGACGTTCTGCAGAGTCACTTCCACCTCAGGGAAATGGTATTTCCCAAGCCCACGAGTGCACAACCATGAAGAGGACTATGAATCTCAAGAGCAGCCTCCTCAAGTCAGCGACACGTTTCCACGGCCACTTGGGCCCGTACCTGGTTCTGGGGCTCCGGATGGGCCTTGTTGCCAATCGAGTATTGCAGCCTCGCAGACCTCATGACCTATCTGCCACAGTTTGGACAAAACGGTCCCCACCGGAATCATGCATGCTTGACGGCATCCAAGTCTCCAGCGGTTGCACCCTTGGCAAGGGAAACTTGCGAGTCAAGAACGCATCTCGTATGCGAGCGAGATTCCGAAAAGGGAATCGTTCATTACTTGTGGAGCCAACTGATGAGACTGCGAAAATGCTGCTCACGGTCCCGAAGCGAGGATTCCAGGATAGGCTTCAAGAGTTGGTATTCTCCCTGAACTCCATGCCCGATAGAGATTTGCTTATCGTGAAGAGCGGCATGAGTGCTTGACACCGGCCTACAATGGAATTGTGTTGAAGCTTGAGTGCAGCGCTCACCCCCGGAGCCAGAGCCTTCAGCCAGGATCCCTGATTTCTTCAACTGATGTGAAGAGGATCGCGGAGCATGTGTTTCTTGACAGCGGAGGAATGTGTCTGATGCCGTAGCAGTGGTCGACCTTTCAGGGAAGCGCGGAACTGGGCTAGCAGGCGCAACGAGGTGTCCTTGTCCCGAGCGAAGCGCCGTTATTAATAGCCATAAACCACTCGTAACTTCACCTGGGGCGAATGGTTCATGGGAATTACGCCTATCCCGATGGCGAGGGAGACTAGAGAACATTTGCGATCCTTCGGGAAGAGGGGCGAAACGTACGATCAGATCTTGAGGCGGCTGATGTCCCTCGCTGAATGCGAGGGATTGATGGAGAAGCAGTATGAACGTCTCAAAGACAAGAAAGCCTTTGTTTCTTTAGACGAGCTATGAATGCCCTAGAGTGAAGCTTCACCGAGAGATAGCCAACACCTAGGCCGGGTAGATCAAAGGCCACGAGAAGCCCAGCCACGTCATCACCTATTTATGCAGGTTTATGTGCCTGTATAGAACCGCCGCAATTTGGCGACCACGAAGCAAATCAAGCGCTATGTCTATCCCGTCCAACTCGACGAAGAAGAACTCGAAGCGCTTGACACGATAGTTGAGAAGCTGCACAGTTCAAAATCTGAAGCCATCAGAGAAGCCATCAGAAACTACGCAGACCAACTGCGAGGAGCAGAAGTCATGAAGATCCGTGAAGTGTCTAGAGGCAAAGCCCGCAAGGAGATTCTCGAGTACTTGGAGAGGAATGATAGGGCATGGTCCTCGGAGATGGCGGACTTGCTCCGTCTTGACCTGACGCTTGTGAACAGCATCTTGGAGGAACTGTGGAGTGAAAAGCGTGTCAAACCAACAACCTAGCAGACTTGCGGGAGAGCGGCTGCGGTGCATTGGGCGAAAGATATCCAAACCACGCCTCATCCATTATACGCACAATCACCGGGCCATTATGGTGGATATTGAAGGGTACCCTGCAGTCTGCGAAGTAGTGAGAGAGTGGAGAATCGTTCGAAAGAAACCGTAAGCTAGGGCGCTTGACCTTCAGTATAGGACTTACCCCCGGCGCATCTCACTGAACCCCTAGGATGACTACCGAAATGCAAGATGGTTGAGGGTTCGTTTTGAAGATAGCCGTTGATCTTGACGGTGTTCTCGCAGAGGCGATGATCGCTTGGTGTGAACTGTACAATGAACGGTACAATCGGTCTCTGTCAATTGAGGATATTCGAGCGTGGGATGTTTGGAAGATCGTCAAGATCCCACGTGATGAGTTCTTCAGAATACTCGATGACGCTTGGTTGAACTGGGAACGAATGCCTCCCACAGAGGAAGGCGTCGGAGAACAGGTTGGACTTCTGCGTGAATTCGGAGCGGCGGACATCGTCACTGGGCGAAGCGCCCGAACCATAACCGCGGCCAAGGAGTGGTTGAAGGCACATTCCGTACCGTATGATAGGTTCGTGCGCACCGACTCGACCGAGGCAAAGATTCGGCTGGACTATGATGTGTTTGTGGATGACTCTCCGAGGCTGATGGAGTTGATCGCTTCCAAGTCGATAGCGCTCGGGATACTGTACACGCGGCCATGGAACCGCGACGCGAGCATGCCCTCGGTCATACGTAGGGTGACTTCTTGGACTGAGATTCCGAGCATTGTGCGAGCTGCACGGGAAAGCACAGGGCACTTGAATGATTGGGTGTCACGTCACTGACACCATCTGCTCTGACGTCGTGTGTCTCGGTGCCTCTCTCTTCTGACCGATTAGCACTTTGACCCGGCTGATCAGGGTAGGCCCGATGGTCCCCATTAGAACAGCTGTAGTGAGTTCGTGTATGAATCCGAAAGGATACAGCACACCAAACCCAGTAAGGAACGGCACATAGAGCAGCAATATCGAGACCCACCAGCTGTAACCGAACATCCAAGCTGAAGTCACAGACGTCGCCACGTCATAGACTGCCGTTAGTAGGAATCCGCCCACCACAAGCTCGGCTCTAGCTATTCTCGCTCGCCTGTTCCATAGGAGTCCGGCGAGAAACGCTATCGCTCCCATTGACGCGGCGTCGATGATGGTCCAGAATCCGCCTCCGAAGTACAAGTCGCTTATGAAGATCGAGAGTGCGCCGACGACAAGTCCCGTTACTGGTCCTCCGATGATGCCTGCTGTGATGCATAGAAATGCGACAGGTTTCACGTTGGGCGGCCCGCCTGCTAATGCGATTC